>Ga0315276_10000194_pt1 | contig 50433 bp, 39 predicted proteins | sample YL17G05_0_MG_FD_204542 | JGI IMG/M metagenome (GOLD analysis project Ga0315276, IMG submission 204542) | Sediment microbial communities from Yellowstone Lake, YNP, Wyoming, USA - YL17G05_0 | ecosystem: Environmental > Aquatic > Freshwater > Lake > Sediment | place: USA: Wyoming | collected...
TATTGGTAGCCATACCAACCTCCTTGTCGTATATGGTTGCTCTTTACCAATACAATCATCGGGTGGTTGGTATTTTTTCGTTTATAAATCATGCAAATTAGCTGCTTAAAAAGTGCGAAAGTTTACTAGAAGAGAGATGTGATATTATGAGATTGCTAAAGAATCAATGGTTTGAGAGGTTGTTGTCGATCACTGCTTGTTTTTTTGTGTCGTCGTGTGCGGGTGTTGCCCGCGGGGAAGAGGCGGGGGAGGATAAGGAGCCGGCGGCTGCCGTTATCAAAGAAGGTGAGGCGCAGATCGTCAAGCGATTCGAAGACCCGGATATGTGGATTCGTCACGACCTGTGGGTGAAGAGCGAGTTTGATTCAGACGGCGATGGTAAGCTGGATCGTATGCACGTGGATGTGACGCGGCAACGTCAGACAGATACCGAAGGTCTCAAGGTCCCGGTGATCTACAGCACGAGTCCGTACTACGCGGGTACCAGCGGCCAGGGTCGGGATGATTTCTGGGACACTCGTCAGGAACTTGGAGCGGAGCCGATCAAACGTAAGGAATCGCCGCCCGTAAATCGCAATGGTGAGCGACCGATTATCTCCAAGTCGTTTGTGAGAGAATGGGTGCCGCGAGGTTTTGCGGTGGTTCATTCGTCGTCACCTGGGACGGGTTTGTCACAGGGCTGTCCGACAGTTGGAGCTGACAATGAGTCGCTGGCGCCGAAGGCAGTTATCGATTGGCTCAATGGTCGTGCGACAGGGTACACCACGCCCGACGGAAACGAAGAGGTGTTGGCGTACTGGTCCACGGGCAAGGTGGGCATGGCAGGCACGTCGTTCGACGGCACGCTTGCGTTGGCCGCGGCGACAACCGGGGTGGCGGGGCTGGAGGCGATTATCCCTGTGGCACCGAATACATCATACTACCACTACTACCGCTCGAACGGTTTGATCCGTTCACCCGGCGGGTACATCGGCGAGGACATCGATGTTTTGTACGATTACATCAACAGCGGCGACGAATCTCGGCGTGATTATTGCGACTGCGAAGTTCGCGATAAGGAGATGCTTCAAAACTTCGATCGTGTGACGGGAGACTACAATGAGTTTTGGGCCGGTCGTGATTATTTAAATGATCTGGCTCACGTGAAGGCGGCGGTGTTGATGTCGCATGGGTTCAATGACTGGAACGTGATGCCGGAGCACAGTTTTCGTATCTATCAGGCCCTCAAGGAAAAAGGCGTTCCTGTACATATATACTATCACCAGGGCGGACACGGCGGGGAGCCCCCGATGAAGATGATGAACCGCTGGTTTACGCGATATCTGTACGGTGTGGATAACGGGGTGGATGAAGAAAACCGCGCGTGGATTGTGCGTGAAAATGATGATCGTTCGGAGCCAACCTCGTACAAAGACTATCCAAATCCCGACGCGGAACCGGTGAAATTGTTTCTCACCAGGGGCGCTCCAGAACGTGGGGGATTGTCGATAAGTAAAGACTCAAAGCAGGGCAGAGAAACGCTGGTTGATAATTTTTCGTTCAGCGGTGAGGTTCTGTCGCAGGCTGAGTGGACTAATCATCGCTTGATTTATGTGACACCGGAATTGAAGCGTTCTGTGCACCTTTCAGGAATCGCGAGTATCTCGATCAAGCTGGCGAGCACCAAGCCCGCTGCGAATCTGTCGGTCTGGTTGGTTTCGCTTCCCTGGAAAAACGGTAACAATGTGAAAATTACTGAGAACATAATTACGCGAGGTTGGGCAGACCCTCAGAACAGTCGATCGATTCGCAAGAGCAAGCCACTTGTTCCCGGGAAGTTTTACAAGTTGACGTTCGATCTTCAGCCCGATGATCAGGTCATCCCCGCAGGGCAACAAATCGGTTTGATGATCTTTTCCAGCGATCGCGATTACACTCTTCGGCCGGACCCGGGTACAAAGCTCACTGTTCAGTTGGATGCGACCCACATCGAGCTGCCCGTAGTAGGTGGCGCCGAGGCGTATGCCAAAGCCTTCGAAGAAGATTCGAGTCAGGATGATGGCGGCGAATCTGATTCGGAGAGCGGCACGGTTTCTGAAGATTGAGTTGGCGGCCGGTCATGACAAGCTTAACAGACCCGATGGGCGATGAGCGTTCCAATTAGGGGAACCTCTTAAAATCCATTTTTATACCAAATGGGATTATTATATTTGGCAGGGGGATTTTGGGCCGTCCCCGTTTCCAATCCATATCAATCGATAAAAAGTAGGATGTCCCATTTTTTTTCTTTGAGTGGAGATCATGCACCGTGTATATTCAGCTATATTGGAAGGATATTAATTCACTGAAAAATTTGAACTTATGATCAGGCTCAGAGAGATAACATTACCCTTCGACCACAAGGAAGAAGCTCTGGCTAGTAGCATTTTGGAACGTCTGGGTATTGCAGAGCATCAACTCCTCGACTTTACTATAGTGCAAAAATCCATAGACGCAAGGCTTAAAGACCATATTGTGGCTGTTTATATAATCGACGTGGGACTAAAAAACGAGCCTGAACTGCTTTCCAGATTTTCTCAAGACATTCGGATTTCCGCTGGGCCTTGTATGAATTACCGGCTACCAACAGTTGGCAATATACACGGTCCGAGTCCCGTTGTCGTTGGAAGCGGCCCTTGCGGTCTTTTTGTTGCCTTGATCCTTGCTCAACTGGGCTTTAAGCCCGTACTGATAGAAAGAGGCAAGGAAGTCAGCTCAAGAGTAAAGGATGTCCAAAACTTTTGGAATAATGGACAGCTTGATCCGGAATCTAATGTGCAGTTCGGTGAGGGAGGAGCGGGCACTTTTTCCGATGGGAAACTTACCACCCAGATAAAGGATAAATATAACCGTTCAAGAAAAGTTCTCGAAGAATTTGTAAGGGCCGGAGCACCAGAAGAAATACTCTATCAGGCCAAGCCTCATATCGGCACAGACAATCTCGTTAGGATTGTAAAGAATCTTCGCAATACAATTATCTCGTCAGGTGGACAGGTTCGCTTTGAAACAAAACTGACAGGTATTAAAACAAAAGACAGCAAAGTTTCGGGTGCAATTGTTAACGACTCTGAAACTATCGAGACAGACACCATAGTTCTTGCCTTGGGACACAGCGCAAGAGACACATTCGAGATGCTGCATCAACTGGACATACCTATAGAGGCAAAGTCGTTTTCGATAGGCGTTCGTATCGAGCATCCCCAAAGCTTGATAGACAAGGCCCAGTACGGCAGATTTGCATCTCATCGTCTTCTTGGCCCGGCTGAATATAAGCTGGCCCAGCACTGCGAGAATGGCCGCTCTGCATATACTTTCTGTATGTGCCCCGGTGGAGAGGTGATCTCTTCTTCATCTGAATCCGGAGGCATAGTAACAAACGGCATGAGCCTTTATTCTCGCAATCACGTTAATGCAAATAGCGCCTTGTTAGTAGGTGTCACCCCACGGGATTTTGGAAGCACAAGCCCACTAGCCGGTATTGAGTTCCAACGGAAATGGGAGCGAAAAGCCTTTGAGACCGGAGGCAATAACTACTTTGCGCCTGTCCAGCTTGTTGGTGATTTTTTTTCTGGCCGTTCTTCAAAATCACTGGAAGAGGTTTTTCCGTCATATACTCCAGGCATCACACTATGTGACGTTGCAGAATGTCTGCCTGTATTTGTTGTTGAAACCCTCCGTCTGGCGATCCCACAGATGGACAAAAGACTCAAAGGTTTTGCGAGGAACGATGCGGTTATGACCGCAGTAGAATCGAGAAGTTCTTCACCAATAAGGATTGTCAGGGATGAGACTTTCCAAAGCCCCGCTATTAAAGGGCTATACCCAGCCGGTGAAGGAGCAGGCTACTCAGGCGGAATAATCTCCACAGCCGTCGATGGCATCAAAATAGCTGAAGCCATCAGTAGCAAAACGCTGAAGATCACCTAAAACAAAAAAACTTATACATGTGGCACATTTTAATAATTCCAGCAATTTCACCGCAGCATTCTCAGACCATATTGCTATGGGAGATTGACTCAAAAAGAACCATAGCCATGTTATGCTTATTCAGCAACAATTCAACCAACTTTTTCTGAGTAGAGCCGATTTTTTTAGTGCACAAAGGGGGTGAGATGTCATATAATACAGTGTTGAGGCATTGGGTGTGGTTTTTGTAACTGGTTGTTGTGGATAGAGTTATGGTGTTTATGGGAGTTTTGGTGCGGTATGTGTTTTAGTAGTATAGTGGAGATAATGGATGATCTTAAGGCGGGAAAGATGATCGTTCTGGTCGATGATGAAGATCGTGAGAATGAGGGCGATCTGGTCTGTGCGGCTGAGAAGATTACGCCTGAGATTGTTAATTTTATGGCGACCTATGGCAGGGGGATGATTTGTATGCCACTGACGGGTCAGGTGTGCGATCGTCTGCATCTTCATCCGCAGACGGCAAACAATACGGCACCATTGCAAACGGCTTTTACGGTTACTATCGATGCACGACAGGGTGTAACTACGGGTATATCGGCGGCGGATCGTGCCAGGACTGTATTGCAGGCGATCAGTGATGATTGTCAGCCAAGTGATCTGGTGCGACCTGGTCATATATTTCCATTGCGTGCTCGTGACGGGGGTGTGCTGGTGCGAGCGGGCCAGACTGAAGGTGCGGTGGACCTGGCCCGGTTGACGGGGCTGAAACCGGCAGGGGTGATATGCGAGATTATGAATCCCAATGGGACGATGGCTCGTGTACCGCAGTTGATAGAGTTTTGTAAAAAACACGATCTTAAGATGGCGACAATAGAGTCGCTGGTCGAGTATCGAATGAAACAGGAGATGCTGATCAATCGCATAGAGATGGTTGATCTGCCGACCGATTGTGGGGTTTTTCGTTTGATTGGGTATGAGACGGTGGTGGATAAGAATACACACTTGGCGCTTTGCAAAGGGGATGTGGGTGTAATCGGGCCGGATGGGAAGGTTGCCCAGCAGGACGATACGGTACTGGTGCGAGTACACAGTGAGTGTTTGACGGGAGATATTTTTCATTCGAAGCGATGTGACTGCGGCAGGCAACTGCACGAAGCGATGCACAGAATCGAACAGGCAGGCAAAGGGGTGGTTATTTACCTGCGTCAGGAAGGGCGTGGGATCGGACTGGCGGCGAAACTGCAAGCGTATCATCTGCAGGATGTTGGGATGGATACGGTGCAGGCTAACGAATGGCTGGGGTATAAAGCGGATAAGCGAGATTACGGCATTGGGGCGCAAATATGCAGAGATCTGGGGCTGCATAAGATAGCTGTTATGACCAATAACCCGGTCAAGACCAATCGTCTTCAGGTGTATGGCATTACCGTCGTAGAGCAAATACCTTTGGAAATGCCTGTTACCGAATATAATCATCGGTATATGAAGACCAAACGTGATAAAATGGGTCATGTACTGCGAGATTTGTAAAAGGGTAAGTCTTGTTTTTCAACAAAGCTATTTTGATTATCGTAACGGCAGGAGCAGTGCTGCCGGTGTGTGGGTGTCAGAGGATCGATCGGTGTGGGGAGAGAGCAGATTCCGGGCGGTTGGGCTTTGTGCCGAAACAGGTGGTTCTGCAGCCTTCGTTTACGCATATTATGGGAAAGTCCAAAAACGACGGCGAACAAAACGGGAAGATCGAAGTATATGTACAGTTGAAAGATCAGTTTGGTGACCCGGTCAAATCGCTTGGCCAATTTTGGTTCGAGTTGTTCCGATATCAGCCGGCAGTTTCAGATCCGCGTGGCCAGCGTTTTTCGGTGGGAGGGGTGCAGCAATTCGACCTGACCGTGGCCGATGTGAATCAGCAGTATTGGGACAGTGCTACCTGGAACTATCGTTTTGATTTGAAACTGCCTGAACCGGTTCAACAAGTCGTTGTACAGGTTACCTTTTCCACTGAGGCGGAGTTGCGGCTGCAGGATGTTCTGGTTGTTGGAGGAAGGCACTAGGCACCAGGCATGAGGCACTAGTAGTATGGTCTGTTTGAGCTGTTAACGTGCACATGGAAGCGTGGCGGAGGCAGGAGGCTTATGCCCTATAACCAGCAGTCAGGACCGATAATGGCAGATGTTGGGCCGAGGATTTGATCCGTGTGGCAGTGATAGGTAGTGGTGGTTTTATCTGAATCGGACCTTTGGTAAAGCCGATATTATATTAGAGTGAGAGCAGGTTTGCCAGTTTCCTGGAGAATATGCCGCTGGAGATGAAAACAGTTATGTCTGATGAAAAGGTGAAAGTGGCAATAATAGGTTTTGGGACTGTCGGCAGCGGAGTGGCGAAGATTCTGCTGGATAGCGTCGATGAGATTTATCGTAAAACATCTGTGCGTTTGGAATTGGCATACGTGGTGGATGTGGACCTGGACAGTCCTCGGCCGGTGACATTGCCGAACGGTTTGTTGCATAACGATTTGCAGAAGGTGCTGGCGGACAAGGAGGTCAGCATCGCAGTTGAGTTGGTCGGCGGAACGGGTGTGGCAGCGGATATTCAAAAGAAGCTGCTCAAAGCCGGCAAGGATGTGGTTACCGCCAATAAGGCCCTGCTGGCGGAGCGAGGTGAAGAAATATACGAGGTTGCCCGTAAACAGGGGCGTTGTGTCGCGTTCGAGGCCAGTTGCTGTGGCGGTGTTCCGGTGATCGGCGCCATCCGTACTGGACTGGTGGCTAATCGAATCAGCGCGATGTACGGGATCGTAAACAGCACCTGTAATTATATTCTCAGCGAGATGAGCGGCCAGGGTAAGGAATACAGCGTATCGCTAAAGGAGGCGCAGAAGGCAGGGTTTGCCGAGGCGGATCCCACCCTGGACGTAAGCGGGGCCGACAGCGCCCACAAACTAGCTATCCTGGCGGGATTGGCGTTCGGAGGACAGGTTCAATATAAGGATATCAGCGTCGAAGGCATAGACGAGATACAGTTGGTGGATATTTGTTACGGCCAGGAGATGGGCTATGCGATGAAGCTGCTGGCGATTGCCGAGCAAACGGACAAAGGACTTTCGTTACGTGTGCATCCGTCATTTGTTAATAAGGATGAGTTGTTGGCTCAAGTTTACGGATCGTTCACCGCGGTGAGTATATTCGGCGATGCGGTAGGACATACCTCTTACTATGGTCGTGGGGCGGGTATGATGCCAACGGCGAGCGCCGTTGTGGCAGATATAATTGATGTGGCGCGTGGCAACGCCAAACGGATATTTGAGGTTACGCCGGGTTTTGGTCGCAAGGCTTTGCCTCAACAGCTTTGTCCGAGAGAGGAGATGGTCAGCCGATTTTATTTGCGGCTTTCGGTAGAGGACAAGCCCGGTGTGTTTTTCAAGATCGCCAAAATACTCGGTGATCGAAAAATAAGTATTTCGGCGTGTTTGCAGCACGAAAGCAAAAGTGATGATTGTGTGCCGGTCATTATTATGACGCATAAGGCTCGGCAGGGAGATATGAATCAGGCTTTGAAGGAACTCGCCCAGTTGCAGGTGGTGCGTGACCGGCCGGTTTGTGTTCATGTGGTCAGCCCCCCGAAAGATGGTTTGTTCGGTGATGAGCATGAGTAGTTTGTTTTGGGAGCTGGAAGAGAGAATAGAAATTTTATGAGAGGAGAGGTGCGACTTGTCGGTTGCTTATACCTGACGGTCATAAGCGAATTATGAAGTATGCATTAATAATTATGGATGGCGCAGCGGACGAGCCGCTGGCGGAACTGGAAGGCAAAACCGTTCTTGAAGAAGCGAATATACCGAATACCGACTGGATCAGTGTGCATGGTCGTCAAGGCATGGTGCGCACGGTGCCGCAGGGTTTTTCTCCCGGCAGTGATGTGGCGACGATGAGTGTGTTGGGCTATGATCCGTGTGTATATCACACCGGCAGGGCGCCGCTGGAATTTGCGGCTAAGGATATTCCAATGAGGCCGAATGACTGGATATTTCGCTGCAACCTGGTGACGGTGGCGGATGGATTGATGCTGGATTATTCCGCCGGGCACATTGACAGCGTTCAGGGGGCGAAGTTGATTGGCGATCTCAACGAACAGTTGGGCAGTGAAAAGATCACGTTTTATCCCGGTGTTGGATATCGTCACCTGATGGTGTATCGCGGCGACGCGTTCGAAGGCGAGATCATTCCGCCTCACGATATTATGGATCAGCCCATTGCTAAACATCTTCCTCGTGGCAGGGGCGCTAAAGAATTGTGCAAGCTGATGGAAAAGGCGGCTGAGATACTGGCTGGTCATGAAGTCAATAAGGTCAGGTGCGATCTGGGAGAGAACCAGGCGACCAATATCTGGTTTTGGGGACAGGGTAAGCGTCCGAAAATGGAAAGCTTTCGTCATCGATTCGGTATTTACGGATGCATGATTTCGGCAGTGGATCTTCTGCGTGGTATGGCTAAGCTGGTGGGGCTGAAAGTTATTGACGTGGAAGGCGCTACCGGTTTTATCGATACGAATTATGCCGGCAAGGGTGAAGCCGCTATCAAGGCTTTGGACCAGCGGGATATAGTATTTGTTCATGTCGAAGCTCCCGATGAAGCCGGACACGGAGCACAAATCGAGGCAAAAATAGAATCGATCGAACAGATTGACTGTCATATTGTAGGTCCGCTGTTGAAGTGGCTGCAGGGACATGGCGATGATTGGCGAATTATGGTGCTGCCTGATCATCCGACCCCAATCAGCACACGGATGCATTCATCCGAGGCGGTGCCTTTTGCGATGGCAGGAGACGGTATTATTGGCAGTTGGCAGCAGCCTTACAGTGAGGCCAACGGTCGAAACAGCGGTTTTCGTATTGATAAAGGGCACGAATTAATGGAATATTTTCTGAAAGTTAACGTTCGAGCTTTTGCGACAAAATAGCTCCCTGCCCAGACGGCCTGATTTTCTGTAAGATTATATATTGCAATAGTTTAGCAATAAAAACCGTGTGGGGGACGCCTTGCCTTATAAGGCATAGTTCACTTGTTCTTGGCATAAACTCGTGCAGTCATATCACTGGCCATCGACAAAAGCGAATTTGACATATTGCTGGAACTTGGTATAACGCCAGTATTTGTGGAGATTAAGGAAGATCATAATGGAATTGATAGTACAGAAATTTGGCGGTACCAGTTTAGCCGATGCTGAGCGAATACATCGTGCGGCTCGCCGTGCGATACAGGCCCAGCAAAGCGGTTATCGTGTGGTTGTTGTGGTTTCCGCGATGGGTAAGAGCACTGATAACCTGATTGACCTGGCCCACCAGATCAATGCCGATCCTCCGCGACGTGAGCTGGATATGCTGATGACGACCGGCGAACAGGTGAGCATTAGCTTGATGGCAATAGCTATTCATGCGGCTGGGCACAAAGCTATCAGTCTGACCGGCGGACAGGTAGGCTTGATTACCGATTCGGTGCACACCAAAGCGCGGATAAAGAAAATTGAGGCGGATCGCATATATCAGGAACTGGACCTTGGCCGGATTGTGATAGTGGCCGGCTTTCAAGGTGTGGATGAATTAGGTGAGATATATACGCTCGGCCGTGGCGCATCCGATACGACGGCGGTGGCGTTGGCAGCGGTGCTTGGCGCCAAGTATTGTGAGATTTATACGGATGTCGATGGTGTTTATACTACCGATCCCCGCATCGAACCCAAGGCTCGAAAGATGAACCGTATAAGTTACGATGAGATGTTGGAGCTGGCTAGTTCGGGCGCTGGAGTGATGCATTCCCGATCCATCGAGTTTGGTAAGAAATATAATGTAGATATTCATGTACGGAGTAGTTTTACGGATAGCCCCGGCACTTTAATAACACGTGAGGTGCAACAAATGGAAGATATAGTAGTTTCGGGTGTAACGGTCAAGAAAGATATGGCACAGTTTGTTTTGCCGGAGTTGCCGAATCAACCCGGTGTGGCTGCGAATATTTTCGCCCGTATGGCCGAACACAATGTCGTCGTGGATGACATCATGCAAACTTTTGACGATAGCGGTTTTGCCTACACGAGTTTTACGGTTGAGCACAGCGATTTGGCTGAGTGCAAACTGGCGGTGGAAGAGATTGTCAAGGAATATTCTCTGCCGCGGATTTTTTGTAATGATCCGGTGTCTAAGGTTTCAGCCGTTGGTGTGGGTATGCGCAGTCATACCGGCGTGGCACAAAAGATGTTCAAGGCCCTGGCTGAAGCCCAGGTAAATATCAATGCTATTACCACCAGCGAAATCAAGATATGTTGTATTATCGACCCGAAAGATGCAGATAAAGCGTTGCGGGCAGTGCATGCCGCATTTGAACTGGACAAAGCAGTGAATGGTCGTTAAGATTTTACGGGGGCTCCTAAAAATTCATTTTTATACCCAATGGGTATGACAAAGCAATTGGATAGGACAGAAACATGCAGTATGCGGTGATTATGGCTGGCGGTTCCGGTCAGCGGCTCTGGCCGCTGAGCCGCAAGAATCGTCCTAAACAAATTATAGATGTGTTTGAAGGCAAATCGCTCTTGCGGAATTGCGTGGACCGCATTAAAGGGATATTCGATGCGGATCATATTATGGTGATTACCAACAGAGAGTATGGTGATGTGGTGCGGACACATCTGCCGGAGCTGCCGACGGAAAATATCCTGGGTGAGCCGATCGGACGTGATACGGCCGGCGCCATTGGCCTGGCTGCCACGGTGTTGAGCCAAAAAGAACCGAACAGCGTAATGGCGGTTTTCAGTGCAGATCAGATTATCGAGCCGGATAAGCCTCTGCATGAAGCAGTCAAAAAAGCGTTTAAGTTTCTGGAAAGTCATCCGAAGGCGCTTTTTACGTTTGGGATCAAAGCGATTTTCGCACATACCGGACTGGGTTATCTTAAACGAGGTGGGAAAGCTGAAGTTGTCGAAGATGGTATCTATCCGGTAGAGGCATTCAAGGAGAAACCTAATAAGAGCACGGCACGCAAGTATATCCGCTCAGGTGATTACTGCTGGAACAGTGGTATGTTTGTCTGGCGGGTCGATACTATATTAGAGCAGTTGAACAGGTTTTTGCCGCATAATGCGATCCATTTTTCTCGCATAGGGCAGGCCTGGGGTTCCGAGAAGTGGTTGGAGGTGCTGGAAGATCAGTTCACCAGGTTGGAAAAGATCAGTATCGATTATGGCGTAATGGAGCGGGCTGTGGGCGTTTATATGTGCGAGTTGGACTGCCACTGGGTTGATGTCGGCTCTTATCAGGCGCTGTCTGATACCATCGGCGTGGTTGATCAGAACGGGAATGTTACCACCGGCAATACCTGTTGTGAGTGGATCGACAGCGGTGACAATATTGTTATTACTGATTGTAAAGATCACCTTATCGCGGCGATTCATGTGGATGATATGATTATTGTGCACACGGACGACGCAACGCTGATTTGTCACCGCGATGAAACGGACCATCTCAAACATTTGTTAGAACGGATGCAAGCCGAGGGGCTGGAACGATTTCTATAACCCATTGAGATTATTTTTTTTATGCGATATTTGGCAGTTGACTACGGCTTGAAACGAACAGGACTGGCCCTTTGTGATCTCAGTGAGACCATCATTTCTCCGTTGTGCTGCTTAGTCGTGGATCGGTCAAAACCGGAAAGACTCACAGAGCGGCTCAAACAAATTGTCAGTGAAAACGCGATTGAAGCGGTAGTGGTGGGATTGCCTTTGAACATGGACGACAGCGAAGGGTCGCAGGCTAAACTGGCCCGGGTTTTCGCGGCAGAGCTGGAAAAGAAGCTGGGGTTGCCGGTTCATCTTCAGGACGAACGGCTCAGCAGCGCCGCAGCGGATGAGATGATGATCGACAGCGGCCTAACCGCAAAAAAACGCAGGGACAAACGAGATATGCTCGCTGCCTGCGATATTTTACGGGAATTTTTGAACAAACAGCTAAACGGGGAAACCCAATTGTTATGAGTATATATGGCGCAAAACGACAAACAAGAGAATAACCAGATAAAGAAAAAGAGTGAAGACTTTTTCGACAAGACTCGGATGAGTTTCGGTGATCATCTGATGGAACTGCGTGCGCGGATGATAAAAAGCATTTGTGGTTTTTTGGTTGCGTTTATTGTCTGTATGTGTTTTGCCAAGCATATTCTTGGTTTTATCACGGTGCCTTTAATGGTGGCACTGGAAGCTTCGGGATATGAGCAGCAATTAGTTACCACAAGCCTTCAGGCCCCGTTCATAATGTGGATCAAAATTTCGTTGTTTGGCGGTCTTTTTTTGGGTTCACCGTGGATATTTTATCAGCTTTGGGGGTTTGTTTCCGCGGGTCTTTATCCTTCCGAACGGCACTACGTCAACGTTTTTGTGCCTTTTGCCGCGGCTTTTTTTATTATGGGCGGGATATTTTTCATTGTGATTGTAGCTCCCATTTCATTCAATTTTTTCGTCACTTTCAACAATAAATTGACGGCTCCGGCATTTTCGGAAAAATCCGCGTATCACAGATTCGTATCTAAGATTCTCATCAAGGACGATAAAGTTGCCGATTCGACTGGGCCAGATCGTTTTTCGAATGGAAATGAAGATAAAAGTCCTGTTTCGACCGATACCAATACCGATGCTGATAAGGAGTCCGACAACCCACTGGCTCGGCCGTTACTGACTCTGACGGAATATGTTTCGTTGGTAATTGTATTGTCGTTGGCGTTTGGGGTTGCTTTTCAAATGCCGTTGGCGGTTTTTCTGCTTGGCCGATTATCCATAATCAAACTGGAAAGCTTTAAGACTACACGCAAATATGTACTTTTGGGTATAGTTATTCTGGCGGCGATAATGACTCCAGGGCCGGATGTGATTTCACAGGTATTGCTTGCGGTGCCGATGTACATTCTCTATGAACTGGGGATTGTAATGCTGACATTTTGGCCCAAGCGGCAATAGAAACAACGGAAGTGTTCGGTATTGGTCTCTTACGAGTGAGATTGTGCGAGGTAGTCGCAAAGCGGCAGGGGCTTTGGCTAGTTGGGTTATTGGGTCGCCAGCAGTTTTTCGAAATTATCGGCGTTTAACTCGGTCATGCTATCCACAATCATGTCGGCCTCGCTTAGATCGGCTCGTGGACGCGTGGTGGTTATGGCAATAACGGCCATGCCCGCGGCCTTTGCGGCTTGAACGCCCTGGACCGCATCTTCGACCACGACACATCGCCTCGGCGGCATGACCAGCTTTTCGGCGGCTTTGAGAAATGTGTCGGGGGCGGGTTTGCCGTTAGCGACATCTTCCCCGGCGACCAAGGCGTCAAAATAGTCGCGCACCCCAGTTTCATCCAGCATGAAGTCCAGGTTTACCCGCGGCGTGGAGGAACCGATTGCCAGATGGAAACCACAGCTTTTGAGATCGTCGATTAGTTCCCGGACGCCATCAAGCAGATTCAACCGGCCCACTATGAGTTCGCGATAACGCTGCTCTTTCCAATCGCTCAAACGTTTTATCTCGCCGGCCGACAGCTCTTTTCTCAGCAGCATCGGAATAATCTGATAGTTCTGCATGCCGAACGTGCTGTAAAAGAACTCGTCCGACATTGTGGTAATGCCTTCCTCCTCGGCCAAGTCGTACCACGACTGCCTGTGAAACCCGCCGGTATTTACCAATACGCCGTCGAGATCGAATATCACACCCTTTTTGTTACCAGTAGTCATAAATGCTAGGCTTTCAGGCCTTTCAGGTCGATCTGAAGTTTATCCTGGTTGTCAATAATTTCCTTCCAGGTCACCACACGATTTTCATAAGCAGCAGTTCGGCCGAGTATTGTGAGCAGGTTGCTTTGTACACTGGGTTCGACCGTTGTGTTGTCAAATTTGCCGTTAGTTATATTATCATGGAAAGCGGCAATGTTACTTTTTGCGCCTTCGGTGTATATGTTGGAGGTGTTGCCACCGTGATAGAAGTGTTCCTTGGGTGCACGGATCAAGACCTGACCGCCATATTGGGTTTCCAGAATTCCACGTGTGCCGAACATCCGGTTTTTAATTCCCTCGTTATCGGTGCCATAGCCGTCGGATTGCCGGGAGCTGAACGTAACGCCGATGTCTTTGGCGTATTGAAAAAGCACGTTGAAGTTGCCCCAGATATTGCCGGGTTCGTTACGGAATTTGCGTCCGCCGTTTCCGAACGCCTGGATAGGAGGTTTGTCCATCACCCAGTTCAAAACGTCCAGGGTGTGGATATTCTGTTCGGTGATTATGTCCCCGGACAGTACCCGATCCAGTCCCCAGGCCCGCAGGCGGTTTTCCGAGTTCCCAGGGTCCTTGGCAAGCACTTCAACCATGCGATTAAAAGGAAAACCGGCATGGTAAGTCGCCTCTCCAAACACTATCTGGCCAATAGCATCTTCATGGACTCGCTTTACCGCCTCTTTATAAAGTTCATTAGCACGTGTCTGGAAATCAACCAGGAAACATAATTTGTTTTCAGTTGCTTTTTTGCCGCTTTGTCCGATGCTGTGGCATCCGGGTGCGTCCACGGCGATCGGCTTGGCCACATAGACGTGTTTTCCCGCCGCCACAGCGGCAGCGGCCTGTTCCGGATGGAAATAGGGTGGACTTTCAATCATTACCGCGTCAACATCGCTATCGAGAAGTTTGCGATAGCCTGACAGCGAGTCGTATAAACGATCCTGTGGGATATTAAAACGCTGACCTAAGTTGTTAACTCTGTCAGCGAAGTAGTCGGCGCCGGCCACTATCTCGTAGCCACCATGTTGGCTACATAGATCCGCCAGCCATACTCCTCGATCGCCACAGCCTATAATGCCCATGGAAATTTTGGAATTTGCCTGGCTGCCCCTGACCAGTTGCGGTTTGACAATGGTAAACGTAAAGGCCGCCGCTGACGCCCCGGCCATGAACTGCCGACGGGATATTTCTTCGGAATTCCTGTCTGTATTGGTTTTTTTCCGCTGGTTTTCCATTTTATTTTATTCCCAAAGGTACTCGGACTATACCAAATAGTCTTCATCAATCGCGACAGTGGGTTGGATTTTTCCCAGCAACTGGCGGTAGTCCTCATGGCCCATTAGCGCAAAGGTCGCTTCTTTCCCCAGCTCGACGGCGGGCTGATCGTAGGTGTTGATACCGAACAACTCGCCCATATAACTCGTGGCGACCTCCATGAGATAGATGAACTGGCCAACGGTGTAGGCGTTTATTTGGGCCAGGCGGATCGTCAGGCATGGCCGCTGCGAAGCCACCAGGGCGTACTCAGTGCCGCGTTTTTCATTGTTCATCAGGTTGCCCATCTTCTTTTTTGACAGATATGCCAGTTCTGTAACTTCACCGGCGTCACCAATCGTGACGTCCCGGTCAAATAATTTTACTTCCAGGAAGGTAAACACCTTGTCATTTGGTCCTTCACGGTAGAGTTGTACCTGGCTGTGCTGATCGGTGGCACCCAATGCCTTAATTGGGGTGGGGCCGACGTTGACCAGGTTACCCTGCAGGTCGTGAGCCTTGCCAAGGCTCTCAGCCCATATCTGGCGGAACCAGTCGCAAAGGTCCTTTAGCTGGTAGCTGTAAGGCATCATCACTGAGAGTCGTTTGCCTTTATGATAGTAGCAATACTGAATCGCGGCGAACAGGGCAGCGGGATTTTTCGTAAGCCTATCTGTTTTGACCCGCTGGTCCATATCGCGAGCACCGGCCAAAAGCTGTTCGATGTCGATTCCGCACATCGCCGCACTAAAAAGTCCTACATCGCTCAGCACGCTGAACCGCCCGCCAACACCGTCGGGCACCTCCAGCGAAGTGAAACCTTCACGGTTAACGATCTCGCGCATGGTTCCGCTGTTGGCGTCAGTAGTGGCAATGATGTAATCGGTAAGTTGGCCGCCGGGAAGTCTGGCCTTGAGCATTTCCTGTACGGTCAGGAACGCGGCTGCGGTTTCGGCGGTACGACCTGATTTGCTGATGACATTAAACAGGGTACGGTCAAGTTGCCCGTCAAGGTATTCCAGCAGTGAGCCAAACTGAACGGGATCGACATTGTCAATCACGAATAAACGTGGACCGCCGCGTTCGGTCAGCAGATTATATATAGGGCTGTTCAGCGCCGTTTGCAGGGCAATGTTGCCAAGGGCCGAACCACCGATGCCCAATACGACCATGTTGTCATACTTGCCGGCCAATTGGCTGGTCAGGTCATTTATTTTTCGGCACGTCTGATCCTGATAGGGTAAGTCGCGGTAGGGGAGCTTGCCGTCTTGACGATCTTGCCGCATTTTCTCGGTAATGCGGACAATTTCCCCATTTAGTTTCGGTAATTCATCGGTACCGAGACCGTGAGCGGGACCTATTGCTTCGGCAGTAACGTTTTTATAGTAAAGTTGTATCTGCCTGGTCATCTCATGTTCCTTCCGATACAGGTGAAGTATGCTAATGTCCGTTTTGCGAAAATTCTGTATAAAAAGCCCCCGAATATGGCGGAGGCTTTATTTTGTCATCATTGGCCCGGGCTGACCCCAACCAAAAGCTGACTAAAAAACAGTTGGTTGTGCAGGTGCGGTCTGTTCGGGCGGCATCTGCGATCCCATTGCTGTGCCCATCATCATTTGCACCATCTGTGCGACAGACTTGATCATGTCGATGGGAATGGCAACCTCTCCCTTAATAGTGCCGTCCTCAAGTATAAGACTTATTCCCACAGATTCTTTTATCTGACTGAACATCATTGTTATCATTACCATGGGGTTCATGCCCTGATTGCCCTGGGCCTGCATTTGCGCCTGCACCATACCGGAGGCCATTTGCATGTATTTACCCACATCCACAAAGAACAGGGCATTTGCTTTGCTGGGCAGGTTTTTGGCTGCCTTTATGACTTCCGGATTTTTGTCCAGTCCGGTTGTTTTATTTTTTGCCAGGGCTATCGCTTCTTTCAGGGCATCCTGCCCCATACCCATCACAAGAGTGTTGTCGGCCAGCAGGCTAAATTGCTGGGAAAATTGTGGCTGTCCGCCGTAAGCCGCTGTCATACTCTGTTTGGCCTCTGCCGGCATGGGAAATTCAGACATATCGGCTGTTATCTCGTCGTAACTGACACCGTCAATTTCGCCCGCCGCTTTTTTGTGGGTTATCTTAATCGGGAAACCAGCCTGCGTACTGATTTTGGTTATGAGCGAACACATCTGCCCGTATGACCCCATAGCTTGTTTGGTATCCTCGAAATCCCCGATGATTATTTGTTTCGGAACGGCCCCGGGGTTTGCCGCCACGCTGGGAGCGTACATTGCCACAGTGCCGACAGAATTGCACATCTGCGGCAGCAGGGCTTTCAATTCTTTGAGATCGGCCTGATTGATTTTTTCGCTCAGGCTGGGGTCGCCGGCAATGGCATCTATTACGGCGCCGGCCATATCGACAAACATTTTTTTGTCAAAATTGACGGCACCGGCAAGAATAAAGTTCTGTCCGGGCAATTTGGCCAGCTTGGAGATATCGGTAGTCGGATGGTTGCTCAGATACTTGGCCAAGGTGCTGTTCGGGGCGGCCTGCACATTGATTTTCAGGTTAATGCCTTCCTCTCCCAGCAGTATGCCGACGGAGGCGATTTGCAACTCGCTTAATCGATCCGTGGCCATATTGATGACCTTGACGATAGATGGATGTTTTTGTATCTCAGGATCCTTGGTTAGTTCCTTCAGTATCTCTTCTTTTACCTTGGGCATCAGCGGAGCCAGATTGATAGTTATTGCCACGTCTGATTTGGCGAACATTTCCGCGGCTGAACTGCTGAGCTTGACACCCTTGGGTTTTTGCCCCAGTGCATTGAGGATTTCGGCGTTCTCCGCCATCATAAGATAGCGGCCGGCCATTTTTACAAGAGGCCCCATAGGGACCTGGCGAATATCGGTTGAGCCGGCGACCTCCACGGCGCCCATGGACTGCATAGCGCTATTGCCATCGCGTACGGGTAAAAACATGATAGTGGTCTCGTTGGCATTGGTAATATCGCTTATGCACACACCGAAACCAGCCGATTCGTCGATCATTCCTGTCAGGCCGAATTGCTGCCAGACTGCGTCCTCCACTTTCGCGGGCGAACCTGGTTCCAGCATTCCGATCTGCTGGGCAAAAAGATTAAGCTTTTTACTCAAACTATCTATTGAATGACAGGCGATGACAACCGCCGAGTCGGCGGGCATCTCCTTGAGCACCGCCGGTTCCTGAGAGCCTGACGAGCTGGTTTGGGCAAGGCTCAGGTTTGCAGTCAGTAAAATCACCATGGTCAACAATGTTGTGGATAATTTGCCCATGTTTTTCATAACTTCTCCTTGTTCAATGAGTTAGGTACAATTAAATTGTCGAAATACGACTCGGATAACACGTGTCCGATTTCATCGATTATCGTCCAATTCTGCACTCGATTATACTGCCTGTGATAGATTTGTCACCAAGGTTATTTTTTTTCGATGACCGCCAGACGGGCAAATCGAACGGTTTGGCATGTCAAAAAGATATTTGCTCGGGAAACATATTACTCACCATCCGGTGAAAATATCGACTACCGCTTTGCTGCGTAACTCGACGGTAAAGACATTTTCTCCAATTTGGCCCAGATTCAGTTGGCATCTGCCGAGGGTAGAGTGTTTGAACTTGAATCCGCCCGGCTGCAATAATTGATCAGCGTCACGGGGCTGATCAGCCAGTTTGAGGATACCCAACCCCAAGCCGGTCCGAGCCAGGCCCATTTGGGAGACCGTTTCCTGGTCCTCGGCGAAAGGCTTCACATCCTCGATCATGGTCTCATGACAGTGACGCAGTATCGCCACATGTTTGCGCATGTCGTTTTCGTAAGGTTCTTCCAGCACTTCCGCGGGCACAACCGTCTGAATGAACAGATAAATCCGTTCAAGAAGCAGGTCGCTGTGCCGGCGGAGATATATCTTGCGTTGTACGAGCGAGTCGGCCTGATTGAACGTTACGATTCCAACCTCCCGGCTCCACCCTTTTTTGTTCAGTATCGAAACACTACTGGTCGTGTGCAGCATTTCCTCCTCCGGCAGCATATTGAGCACATCCGTCGCATTGCTGCGGCCCACCTCGACTTGACGGAAGTATTCGTCCAACTGTATGCCCCTGCTGCTACGGCAGCCCGCCGACAGAACCAGCATTACCACCATACAACTCCAGATGATGAGTTTCATCGTTTTATACACGGCAGTCTCCTTAATTTTGTCTGATCTATTTTTACCTGCCCGGGAACGCCCTGTCAAGTGGTGATTATTTTGGCCTGGACCGCCTTCAGCCGGGATAGTTTGCCGGTGTGTGCAGTTTTTCCAACCGCCCGATCAGTTTCTGGGCGGTCTGCTGTTTCTGCGCGAGTCTCTGACGCAGTTCCAGGATGAAGTGATTTTCCTCCATACTGCCCTGCACCGCCGCGAAATCTCGGTCTCTGACTTCGCTGTCGCCGTCGAGTCCGAACCCTCTGCGGCGTGTTTGTGCGAATTCCTTTTCGGCATCGCTCAGCCGTAACCGGTCGAGCTGTTCCACGGCCGCTGTCCAGTTTTTTATCAGTTCGATTACCTCCTGGGCCGTTATTTGTGCCAGATTGACGTGGTGATATTGTTCAATCATCCCGGCTGCCCAGGTCCACTCGTAGCGGGAGAAATTATCGTAAATCTCCTGAAACCGCCGGCTGAGTTGTTCGAGATCGCTGATAATACCGTTTTCTGTTTCGTCTATCAGTTGCGTTACGGTTTCTTTTGGTGCGATCAGTCCGGCGATATCCAGCCAATCGCCCTGTCCAATGGCCGTTTCGATGGTGAGGATATTTCGTAGCGAGTCCTGATCGCCTATTTCCTTCTGGCGCAGCCGGGCCACCAGGCAGTTACCCAAGTACCTTTCCACAGCCATCTGATAGAATTTGATTCCCTTTCTCAGCGATGGTCGCTCGATCCTGACGCCGTTATAGTAATAGTGCTCAGCGTCGGATTCACAGGAGGCTTCCAACTCTGACAGTATTCTAATGCCGTTGAATATCTTTTGCACCGTATAGGGCGTCAGCAGATTATAGATCAGCAAGTCGAGCTTATGTGGGTCTTTGCGGTTATCGCGTTTGGGCCATTTACGTGAATCGCGGACCGTTCCGACACTGCGCAGATTCACCCCGGGCACTAAAATGCTTTCATCTTCATGTTCGATCAGGTAGGAAAACGGCAGATCGCTCGTATCGCTGTTACTATAATGTCTGCCCATTACCAGGGTGAACGGCCCCACCCTTGCCGGCCATAACAAATACGAATCCGAGGTTGTCTTGGAGCCTCGTTCTATTACGCCCTGATGGATCGGGCCAAGTTTGTACATGTGGTTACTTTGATTGGAGCCGCTCCCGGCGTTCAAAAACGAATAAAGCCCGGAAATCAAAAGGGTCGATTTGTGATGCGTCACGGTGAAGGGACCGGCGAACACCGAACACGCCTCACCATGATAACCGGCACAATTGGCAAAAAAGATAGAGTTCGTCGCTGAGTACTGACGGCCCAGTCTGGTGCCCTGGCCGACAAAACATTTTTCGATTATGGTGTTGTCATTTATTTTGGCTCCCGAGCTGACGATAAAGTCTTCAGCTATGACTCCGGTACCGATTTGGGCCGGGTCCTCCGGGCAACTGTTGACTGTACCGTTTTCCAGTCGGCCAACTCCTTCGATCACCGCCGCCGGTCCCACCTTGACATTCTTGAGCGTTCGGCAGTCTATCAATCTGGCTCCACGGCCGATCCGGCCCATCGTCGCGGTCACCGAGCGGACATATTCCCCGATCATTTGCTGCAGATTTTCTATCAAACCATAGCGGTCCCGGTATATCGCGATAAGGTACGCTATCTGGGCTGAGAGATGATCGTAGATCGGAACTTCTCTGCCTCCGGCTTCGTTGATCACCGCCACCGGGACACCGTTACCGAACGAGCTGGCCCCTTCCACCGCTAGCAGATTTACATGACGCAATATCGCATCGTCTTCAATAACATAGTTGGCAATGTAATTTTCGATATTACTGATATATACGTTATTGCCTATATCGCAATTGTGTATCTTGGCGTGATATATGCCGCACGGCTCACGGACCCCGCCGAAAAATTCTATCGTCTTGTCCAGAACCCCGATCCTGACCTTGCCGGAAAAATGCACCGACTGCACACGCGGCTCATCGGGCGAAAGCGAAAACCCCTCGGCCACCTCAATTGCCGACCAGTCCGTCGCGCTACAGCCGTGAGCGACCATAATACCAATCTCACCGGAGGTTAACGAACGATATTCGCAACCCATTATCTAGCTCCTGACCAATTGAGTACATAAATACGTATTCTCACATAACATTGTTCGGCTCCAATCCCTTGTCTGGTTAAAACATTTTGACAAAAAACCACCCAAATGCCTCTGATAGTACTGAAATCGCAGTTGGCGGTTTCTGGGACAAAAGCTCCCGATCCACCGTATCGCTCGATTTTTTCACCCTGGTCAGCCTGTTCTCATAATCATAATGATACGTATAGCCATCGTGGTCCTCGGTCATACATGTTTATGCCGTTGATTGGCGGTGTGACGCTGGCGCGACGCGGAACGAATACTTACGGCGGGCTGAACATCCGTTTGTCTGCAATCAAACAGATGAAGTTAAACCACCATGGTGTACAGTCCGCAATCTCTTGGACAGAACTGAGCACCATGCTGAAAGTGGGATTAGAACCATCCCGATGTTCCCAGAGTCGATGTAAAAACCTTGTGATTGCGAGAGTTTGCAAGAGTCTGCGACAACTTGCAAGTCCTTGCAAAACAAAGGGTTATATACCCAAGGGGACCCGAACTGGGTAGCGTAACTGACTGTAAAGACAACAAGTTACAAAAATCACAAATTCCAGGCGGTGCAGAATCCGGTGCATTTTCGGGCACTAATGCAAAAATCAGCCCGGATTTAGCTAGGTTAATCGAGGCTTGGCCAACACTGCCGGCCCATATCAAGCAATCAATTATAGCTTTTATCGAGATCGCGCAAAGCAAAAAAAAGCAGAATCCCTAATGATTTCGGCAAAGAAATGGCGGAAATATGGGCAGATATTATTCAAACGCGAAAGAAATCGTCGAAAATACGACCAAACTGAGCATATTTAAGCTGAAAGAGTTCGGTTTGTTGTGTGGCTATGCCGCTACGACTTTGACTTGGAAAAGCAATTTGTCCGAGCATAAAAACTCTATCGGCATATTAGTTGATACTGAAAAGCTATATGCAAAAATCAATTACACTATCGCAGACCGACACTCAGGCGAAAAAACTTATTATGACTACAAAATCAGCCTTACGACAACACCCTGCCACTTTGGCGGGGTTCGGTATTGGTTTATTTGTCCGTTGTCTGTGAATGGCGTGTACTGCGGGCGCAGGACAGGGATGCTTTACCTGGGAGGGGGTAGTAAGTACTTCGGTTGTCGGCACTGTTATAATCTGTCCTATGTAAGCCGGAATGAAAGCCACTTATTAGGTCGAATCGGCCAACTGGGGTATCTATTAAAAGTCGAAAGACAGTACGAAGAACTCCACAACCAGATAAAACGCTGGACTTGGAGAGGCCACCCGACAAGAAAAGTGCGAAGGCTGAAAACCCTTGAGAGGAAGATTGAATGGGGAAAGTTGATTTTATATCCTATAGGACAAAATGGGCAAAACCATAAAAAACAGAACACGACCGGACACCTATAAAAGATCAGGTTGAAGCGGAAATATGAGGGAAATATGGAAACACGCGCACACAGGCCCTTCTGTTTTGAAAAACAAAAAGTTATGGCGAACATAAAATTTGAGGTATAATGTGGGTATGATGACCGATGAAAAAAGTAAAAGTCAGCAGTCCAAAAAAAGGATATTTTTGTCCTGCCTGCGTATAACCGGTAATGTGCGTGCAGCAGCAACGGCAGCAAAAATCGGTCGAACTACTCACTATGATTGGCTGAAATCAGACACGGACTACGCTAAAGCCGTTCAGGACGCCATAGACGAAGCTATCGACGATCTGGAGGCAGAGGCTATCCATAGGGCCACAGAAGGCACTCAGGAACTGGTATTGTACCAGGGCAAGCCGGTTATGGTCGATGACGGCAACGGCGGCCAACAGCCTCTTATCCGTAAGAGATACTCTGACCTGCTGTTGATCTTCATGCTGAAAGCTGCCCGTCCGCAGAAATATGCCCACTTTTCCGTTGTCAAAGGCACAGGCGAAATTACGCATACCCACAAGGATATCCGAGACCTACCGCCCGATCAGCAGCACGAACGTATGGACGAATATCTCAAAAACTACAGGCGGCTTATGGGCAACGACGTTGACGGCCTCGGCAATAATTAGGCCGGTATTGTAATATGTCCCTGTTCGACGTAGTCCAGCACACGATATATCGTCGTCCTGTCCAGACCAGTTATCCGGGCAATGTTCGTTGGTCTTTCACCCTTGGCTTTCATATTGACAATAGCTTTTACCTGTTCAGGTGTGACTTTATGTAATCGACCCTTCTTGGAACCGCCCCAGGTAGTCCCGGCCGCCCTCGCAGCGGCTTGACCGGCTTTGACCCGCTCTCCCCTAATCTCAGTCTCGTAAGCCGCTACAGACGCCAGCACGTTCGCTATCAACCGCCCGGACGCGGTCCCAAGGTCGATAGAATCTTTCAAACTGACCAGCCTGACCTTCTTGCTCTGCAAGTCCTCGAACAGCTTGCACAAACCACTTGCGGTCCTGCCGAGTCTGTCCAGACGCCAGACTACCAGCTTGTCAACCTGCCCGGCGTCGATGGCGGTCTGTAACTTTTGCCAGCCGGGCCGATCAAAGGTTTTGCCAGTGACTTTGTCACTATACCAGTTGACCGTAATGTCCGGTTCCTGAGCTTTGACCCACCGCTCCAGGTCGGCTTTTTGGCTTCTGGTTGATTGCTGTGCTGTTGATACCCGAATATATATTGCTGTATGCTTAGTCATAGAATATCCTCAACTTTCCCCACGGTTTACCCGCGGTTTTCTAATGGTTTACTGTAACATTTCACCTTTATCAATTTCCTGCAATACCCGGCCCATATTGTTATGATATGCCTGGACTAATTTCACATACCGTTGTATCGGCAGGCCGTCTAATCCCTCGGCCTCAGCTATTCCCTTGGCGCGCTCGGCCATTGCCTGAGCGAGTCCCTGATTAGTGAAACTATAGACTTTGCAGCGCCTGCCAAACGGACCTGAAAAATTGCCAAACAAATCATCCTGGAGCGGTTCGGTAGTTGTGAAGATAACCAGCCGGTTTGCTGGTAATCGCTCCAGCAACGTCAACCAAGCCTGAACGGCTCTGGCGGTCATCGCATGCGCCTCGTTGACAATGACAACCTTCCAGTTTCCGAACATAGTTGACAGGCCGAAATTGACCTCCAGGTCACGGACGGCCTGAACCGAGCACTTATCGCCGTCAAGTTCGGTGATGTTGAAGTCATCGCCCGCTACCTGCCGAGCGATAATCCATGCCAGGGTAGTTTTGCCGGTTCCAGACGGTCCCTGAATCCAGAGCGCGTCCCGGTCCCATTGTTGCCGGCTCAGCAGGTGTTTTATCTGCGTTTTCACCTTGTCCTGCCCGATAAAACTGTCAAAGTCCGTCGGTCTGTATTTTTCGTACAACTGCATTATTCATCACCCCCTTTGCCATTCAGTATGTAATCCACGGCTTTTTGTGCCTGCGCCGCTGCATTCACAACCAGCTTTTTATCGCCTTTGATTTTCTTGCGCCATCCGTCGATATAGGCTGCGCTGTTGTCGATAATCTGGTTATCAATCTCACAGACGCCGCAAAGGAAAGCCGCCCCCATCTCTGCAATCAATTCCTCTTTTGAATAGGTGTTACTGCCGAAATTCAAATCTCTGTCTTTGTCATGCCTGCCAAGCCGTGAATCATGGCCCGTACTGTGCGCCAGTTCATGGAAAGCCGTTGCATAATAAGAGGCAATGTTGATAAAGCTCTCCCGTTTCGGTAAGTGAATCTCATCTTTCGACGGGATATAGCAGGCCCGGCCCTGATCGTGATATATTGGCGGACAATCGGCCATATTGCCAAAAACGCTTTCGCAGGCATCTATAGGCGAAAAAGCCAAGTCTGGAGTGTCATCGACGGCATCGGCGGGTAGTTTTGACATATCGACGTTTTCGCACTGTGCCAAGTTGAACACATTATAATATCGCAGGAATGGAATGTTTTTTTCTGTTTTTTCGCCCGTGTCGGCGTCAACTTGGCCATAATCTAACCACTTCCAGAACACAACCAGCGTCGATTTTTCGCCTGCCTTCACGTTGCCGCCATATTGCTTTGCTTGTTGGTAAGTAAACCAATACGGCGAGTCATAACCCATTGCCTCGGCGGTAATTGCCAACAAAAACACGTTGACGCCACGATAGGGCTTTTTGCTGATCGCGTTTTTGGGAATCCCTTCAAAACCTCCCTTCCAGGGCTTATGCCAAGGGATAGTGCCCGCTTCTAGTAACTCCAGAATTTTATCAGTTACAATTTGATAAACATCTGGACCGCGTGACTTGCTTACAGTAGAATTACCCATTGTAATAACCTCCATAACAGGTTGTTACCACGCCGCGGGTATTGCTAGTACGCCGCGGCACTTTTTTTGTTGACCACGTTGGCCAACGTTCAATAAAGCATACACCACGTTTTGCAGTTTGTCAATTAAAATTCGTCCGCAACGGCAAAAAAAGTTTTGCAGTGTTGATTTTACAAGCACTTACGAGCGAAATTTTTTTTATATTCATACGCTACACTTTTTAGGTTTCACAAAATATACCAACAGCATAATATAGCAGTCATATCTAATAGGGACTGGCAAGGTCGATCAATTCAAAGTAAATGTAAACCGATGGAAAAGCTATTGTAAACCGATGGAAAAGCCACGGTAAAGCGCAGGGAAAGTCCCTGTAAAGCGTTGGAAAAGTCACGGTAAACCGATTGTAAACTGCTGCTTTACTGCTGCTTTACTGCTGCTTTACTACTGCTTTACTGATGGTTTACCATTGCTTTACCAACAGCATGATCGAGGTTTTCAAGTGATTGAACCCCCCCACAGGTACCGGTACCTTAAAAAGAAGACATACAGTATCGCATATACCCCGTTACAATTTTTTCAAAAACCAAAAGTAAGATAGGTAAGATAGCCTAGCAAGATGTTAGTTTGTAGTGCAAAGTCGCAGTTTTTCTGACATAAGACAATTGTCTCTTGCGTTTTCTCAGTATTGCCAAACCGCCCAAGGCCAACAGGGAGAAGGTGCAGGATTCGGGAATAAGGGCAAGGCTGTGGTCGTTTCCAGCGGCGATGCCGATAAAGCCGCTGCCCGTTGGGGCAGTGCTCACCTGGCCGTAGGGGTCGTAACCCCAGGCTACGATAGAACCGTCAGCCGTCAGGGCAAGGCTGTGGCGTTCTCCGGCAGCGATAGCAGTGAAGCCACTCTCTATCGGCGTATTACTGATTAGGCCGGATAGGTCATAACCCCAAGATACGATAGAGCCGCCGGCCGTCATGGCAATGCCGTGCTCGTCTCCGGCGCCGATGGCAATGAAGCCGCTCTCTGTCGGCGTATTACTGACCTGGCCGCCGCTATCATAACCCCACGCCACGATAGAGCCGTTGGCCGTTAGGGCAAGGCTGTGGCGCTCTCCGGCGGCGATGCCAATAAAGCCGCTCTCTGTTGGCGTATTACTGACCTGACCGTTGTCGTCCCAACCCCACGATATGATTGAGCCATCGTTCCTCAGAGCAAGGCTGTGGCTATGTCCAGCGGCGATACCGAGAAAACCACTAGCCGTTGGTGTGTTGCTGAGCTGGTTTCGGTCGTTATTACCCCACGCCACGATAGAACCATTGGCCGTTAGGGCAAGGCTGTAGTCCTGTCCGGCGGAGATTTCGACAAAGCCGCTCTCTGTCGGTGTATTACTGACCTGGCCGGAGCCGTCCCTACCCCAGGACACAATATATCCATCAGCCGTCAGGGCAAGACCGTGGTCGCCTCCGGAGGCGATGTCGGTAAAGTCGCTGCCCGTTGGCGTATCGTAAACCACACTGGAGTTTGTGCCCCACGCTACGATAGCGCCGGCCCGAGCCGCCTCCGGCAAGCAAAGCACCGCAATCAGAGCGATTAAGACAATTGTACTAAATGACTTGTGAAGTTTGTTTTCCATTTTCCACCAACCTTTCCGCCCATTCGGGCAATAAAAAAAACCGGCGCAGAGAACACCCACTCTCTCTCCGCTAGGGTTTCCATAACAAATAAAACCAAATGGAACGACTACGGAAGTGCCAAAAAAAAGGGACACCGCCGCATAGTGCCTATTCAAGGTCCGCTAGAACCCGTCAGAAACACAAGCAGACAGTGCCCCAATACGGAGCACTGACCTTTATGCGACTTCTCGACAAACAAACTAGCGGTTTGGGGGTGAGACGCCCACTGGTACAGTAATATTCAATTGTCTGGCTGCAACTATCCCAGCCAATTATCAGCATACCAGATCAGCCGCCCGAAAACAAGGAAAATATCAGTTTTGCTATAACCACAGCATCTTTGTCCTGTGTGTAACTACTTGCTTCGTAATACGTTATGAAAGGTAGTGAAGCGGCAAGAAGTATATTCTGGAGAACATGAGACCCCGGCGGTAGCGATATGAACAGGGGTTTTATTGAGGTCAATATAGCAAGTTGAGTAAGAAGGGGCTTGCCAAGGGCTGTCCGGTGGGTAAAATGGCTCTATGGTCCTTTTACTATTAGTCCTCAAGACTGTAGCTATTGGCCGAGGTTTTTGTTTGTTTTGGCCTGGAAATGGCTCCTGGACAACAAACAGATAACTGTCATAAAGCGGTTACTTTCGGAGATTCATAACATGCCTGATAAAATTGGCAAAAAGGCGGGTAAGTCGTTGTTTTCAATGGAGTTAGGCGAAAGATAGGGCATATAGAATTAACCACGATATTTATTCAGAGGAACTAAAAAATGGCGGAGAAATTACCGGTTATTCTGGACAATCGGAACAACAACACCGTTCTGATCGCACTTCAAAAGCTGGTGCCAAGCCTCCAAAAACTTGATGTTGCAACAGGCGTATTTGAAGTAGGCTCTTTGTTACAGCTTGAAGGATTATGGCAGCAGGTCCCCAAAATTCGGATAATGATGGGGAATGAGACAACAAAGACCACCCAAAAGGTTATTGTTGAGGCACTGCTGGACAAATCAGATGAGAGTATTGAAAATGAAAAAGAACGTGATGACGCTTTAACAGGTCTTCCGGCTGTGCGCGACGCCATAATGAACAGTCAAATTTCTCTGAAAACTTTCTCAAAAGCCAAGTTTCACGCCAAGATGTATCTAATGGATGCAAAAGAACCAAGTCCGGTTGATTTTGCTATTGTGGGCAGTTCAAATTTTACAAAGCCTGGCTTATCCGAAAATATTGAGTTAAACTTATTCACCACAGACCAGGCCCATGTAATCGGTCTGAGGCAATGGTATGATGAACTTTGGGATGAGGGGGAAGAAGTAAATACTGAACTCCTGAAAGTTATTGAACGCCACTTGGCTGAGCATACACCATTTACCATTTATGCGAAAGCATTATACGAATACTTCGCCGGACGTGAAAAACCGCAGGATGACTGGGAACTCAGCGAATCCGCAATTTATTCGAAACTTTCACAATATCAAAAAGACGGCTACCATCGAGCATTACAAATAGCGGAGCAATGGCGAGGGGCTTTGATTTGTGACGGTGTTGGTCTCGGCAAAACATTTATCGGCCTGATGCTGTTGGAACGTTTTATACATGAGGGCAAACAAGTTTTATTAGTTGTTCCTAAATCTGCCCAAGAAAGCGTTTGGGAGGCGAATATTCGCAGATATTTAGAACCTCATTATCCACGTATTGCAAGACATTATCTTGACGTTGAACGTCATACAAGTTTTGGAAGAGAAGGATTGATAGATTCTTCGGATTTGGATTTTTACAAAAAAGAGGTTGATGTAATAATCGTTGACGAGGCACATCATTTCAGAAATCCCAAAAGCAATCGCGGCGAACTCTTTATGAATTTGGCCAAAGACAAACAGCTTTATATGCTTACCGCTACTCCGATAAACAATTCTCTCGACGACCTCTATCATCTTATCAATTATTTTGCACAGGGCAAAAAAGACCATTTTGCAAGTATCCGCATACAAAATCTTCGAGGCCATTTCCTTGAAAATGAAAAAAGAATGGAGAAGGAAAGCCCAACGGTAGAAATAACCGAACTTGCCGAGGAAAAAGATTTTCTGAGAACAGATGAACTTCTTAAAAATATTCTGATACAGAGAAGCCGTTCATACGTGAAGAATTCCGAGGGAATAACAGAAAACGCCCCGATTTTCCCGGTAAGACAAAAGCCGCGTGTAATCAACTATTCGCTTAAAAGTGTTTATGAAACTTTATATGGTGAAATTAAAGAGGCTTTTGACAAGAAGAACCCGTTCCTGTCTTTGGCGATATATAACACATCAGCCTATCATAAAGACCCTGACAAACAGAAGGCAGAATTTCAGAAGTTGCTTATCGGTCTCATCAGAACATTATTATTGAAAAGGCTTGAAAGCTCATTCAAGGCGTTTGAGGCAAGCGTTGAAGATTTACTTGCTAAAATGGCCGCGTTTTTGAAATATTATTCGCCAGAATTATTTCAAGCATGGGACACAAGCAACCGCCGATGGTGGAAACTTGTTCAGGACCATATTAACCAGCGTCTTGAACGCAATGAAGCCGACACGGAGGATGAAGAAGAAGACGATGTTCCGGATTTCGTAAAAGATTTTAATCCTGAAGAGCACGACATGGATAAACTTCTTGCTGATGTTCAAGAAGATATGAAACTACTTACGGAATTTTTGAGTAAGATTTACCGCAGGTTCTACAGCAAAGAAGGCGAAAAAGAGGATCCTGCCAAAGATGAAAAATTACAAAAACTTATCAGCCTTTTGAAAACCGATGAATTGCTCAAAGACCAGAAGATATTAATCTTTACAGAATTCCGTGATACCGCCCGTTACCTGGCAAGACAGATTGAGGATGCTGGATTAAAGAGTGTCGAACAGGTTGACAGCGGCAGGAATGTAAGAAACAGGGAAGATATAATAAAAAGATTTTCGCCGTACTATAACTGCTTCAATGGCGAAAAGGACCTGTTGGGTGAAACGGAATTGTCGAGAGCTCTGGATAATCCTATAGATATTCTTATTTCGACCGATGTATTATCGGAAGGTTTAAACTTGCAGGATGCCTGCCTGATTATCAATTATGACCTGCACTGGAACCCGGTTCGCTTAATGCAGCGTATCGGCCGTGTTGATAGGCGGCTAAATTCTGAAAGTGAAGAAATGCTCGATAGGCCCCCGGCATTAAAGCATAAAGTTTACTTCTGGAATTTTCTGCCTCCTAAAGAGCTTGAAGATATTCTGCACCTCAAGCAGAAGCTCGATGGTAAAATCCTGCGAATCAATAAGACACTGGGCATTGAAGGACAGTTGCTCAGCCCGGACGACCCCGATATGGCTCTTAAGCTTTTCAACGAACGCTATGAAGGCAAGGAATCTGTTGAAGAATTGATGAACCTTGAGCGTCAACGGCTGGAAAAGGAAGATTCGCGATTCTGGCAGACTCTTGGCAATCTTCCAAAAAGATTATTTTCAGGTAAGGGCGCTGGGGCAGGTTTCGGGCCTATCTTAAACCAGAAAGGCGATAAAATCGCACATCTTAAGGCCAATATCAATAAAGGTGTTTTTGCCTGTTACCGAATGCCGACAATAATCGGCTTAGCCGCAAAAGATTTGACAGAAGTAAAATACGATAAGGCAGACCCGGCCAAAGAGCAGACAAATGAGGTAAGATGGTATTTCTGGGATGCGCAAACACAAAAAGTTACAGAGACCCTTGAAGAGACCTGGACTGCTGCCCGCTGCGGCAAAGACACAAGACGAATTGTTGAAAAAGGTGTAACCTCTCTTGCCCCAGCCCGGAAGACAATCGAAAAGCACATCAAAAATACCTACCTTAAAGACGTGCAGGCGCCGATAGGAGCAAAGCCCGTATTACTTGCATGGATGGAGATAGGCTGATATGCCAACAGCAGAACAAATTCAAGATGCTATTGCAACTGTTCACAACCAGGAGTCTTTTATTAAAAATCTGTTAATTGACGCTCTCGGCTGGAAAATACCCGAAGGAACACCCAGCGTAGAGGAGATATCCTATCCGTGGACGGCAACCGAACTTAATGCCGAAGGACTGGATAAGAAAATTGTCGATGGGCAGATTTGGCAAATACAGCCTCTTGAAGAAAATAGAAGTCAGCCGTGGGGGATTTTCGTCCTTGAGTTCACCAGCAAAGAAGTCTTTACAACCGGCAGAGGTCTTACCGGCACATTGCGAAAAATTCTGCGAGGTCTTGTCCCTAAAGTAAGACAGCAGTCGAACCGGAAAGTATGGGAACGGGACAATCTGCTGTTTATCTGTACGCATAATTACGAACATTACCGCTTTGCATATTTTAAGGCACCAAAGGAGAGTCAACTTGCACCTCTTACTACTTTCGGCTGGGGGCCTGATATTCCCTACCGTACAGCCTGCGAATTTAATCTTCCCGCTCTTGAATGGCCAGACGACCCTGCCGATACTGAAAGCTGGGTGAAAAAATGGCAAGCTGCCTTCGATAAGGAAGCATTGACTAAACAGTTCTTTACTATATTTGCCGTCTTGTATGAGAAGGTGGTCGAGGACGTTGCCGAAGTTCCGGATTTGAAAGAAAATGCAGGCAAACTTGCTCAACTGCTACTTGACAGGATGCTTTTCCTTTACTTCATCCAAAGAAAAGGCTGGCTTGACCAGAAGCAGGGCTATCTTTATTCACATTTTCTCGATTGTTATAAAAAAAACCCGAAGGGGCACAGTTATTACTCCAGCTTTCTGTATCCGCTCTTTCTGGCTCTTTCTGATGCAAACACAGCGATAGACGGTCTTGGCACCGTGCCGTTTCTTAATGGAGGGCTTTTCGAGGAAAATGCAAAACTTTCTCAGGCCGAACAGATTCAGCGGGCACACCTTCGCATCAAAAATTCCACTTTTAAAGACATCTTTGAAGACCTGCTAGAAAGATTTAATTTCACGGTTACAGAAGATACACCTATAGATGTGGAAGTAGCTATCGACCCAGAAATGTTGGGGAAAATTTTCGAGAGCCTTGTTCTCCAATTGGAAAAATACCCGGATAAAGACCTCCGCAAACTGACAGGTTCTTATTATACACCGCGACCTATTGTGCATTACATGTGCCAGCAGGCGATTAAGGAATATCTGGTTACTCAGCTTGCTGGTGAGAATATAGTAAAGGCTGAATCGGCAAGAGAAAGTGTCAGCAAACTTCTTGACTTGCCAACAGCAGACCAACTCAATGCTGAGCAAGTGCAGTCTCTCGCGGGACTTTTCACGGAAGCGGAGTCCAAAATGCTCCGTCAGGAGATACTAAATTGCCGTGTATGTGACCCTGCGGTCGGTTCGGGTGCTTTCCCGGTGGGTATGCTCCATGAGATGTTAGCTGCAATCGCACGATTCGACCTTCGCATTCATGGTAGAAATGTACTTGAGCAGCGTAATTACTATTATGACCTAAAGAAACAAATTATCGAATCCTGTTTGTATGGCGTGGATATTCAGGAACAGGCGGTCAGGCTTTGTGAATTACGCTTATGGCTTTCGCTGGTGGTCGATTATCAGATTAATATCACAAAACCTTTTGAAAAGGCAATTCGAGAAGTGCCAAGCCTGCCCAATCTATCTTATCGTATCATAAGAGGCGATAGCCTCTTGGAACGCCTTTTCGGGCATTTGGTACAACTTGATACTATGGCAAAAGACGCCAAAACTAAGCAGCTTATCGAATCTATTCAAGCTGATAAACAGGCATATTTCAGAGAAGCTAATACCGATGAGAAACACCGCTTCGAACTAAAAATTCTCGCCAAACAGGCCGACCTCGCTGAGCGATTGATTGAGGCAAAACAATTAGCCAGCGGTGTCCAGGGTGATTTTTGGGGCAAAGAGGCAATTACAGCCAAAGACCGTAAAGAACGGGCGGAACAGGAAGCCAGAGCCAGAGAATTTGCTGACCTGAAAGCCAATGTTGCCAAAGCCAAAGCTGAACTGGAACGACTTGGCCGATTAAAGGGAACAGTTGATCGTGGCGATATTGATACCCTTCGCCGTCAGTATTTCCAGACTGGGGAATATCCGACCTTTATGTGGCGAATGGACTTTGCGGAAGTATTTGGGGAGAAAGGTGGATTTGATATTGTTATTGCTAATCCACCGTATATTTCTTATTACTCTAGACAGGCACACGAAATCGATAAGGCAACACGTGATTATTATTTATATCACTATGCATTTTTACGAAATACTAAGAAGAAAAGCATAAATTCAGTTATGCTTTTTTTGGAGAGAGCGATTGATATTTTATCAGAGAACAAATATTTCGTTTATATTATTGATATTGGTTTTTACGAGAAGGTTTATAAGGAGATAAGGAAGTTTATTTCCGAATTTAATATTTTTGAAATCGTAACCGATATTTCTGCTTTTGAAAGTGTTGCAAGTGGACAACTTATTATTTTTGTTAAAAAAGAGAGAACACCGAATTTTAAATGTAGCGTAAAGAGAGATTTTAAAAAGACTGACAAGTTTCTTTCACGAGACGAATTTCAAAAGGACACAATAAATATGTCTTTTGCGGATAAAAAACTTGAGAATTTGCGGGACGTGATACCTCTGGGGAATATATGCGATATTACTTGTGGGTTAGAGTACGGTGCATTAAGAAATCTTTTTTTGAGCAATGAGAAGAAGAACGAAAAATATCATAAAGTGGTTAATGGCGGATACAATATTCCCGAAAAGTATTGCTTGAAATGGGATAAAAATAAAGATGGATATGTGCTTTTTGATAAAGACTGTGAAGAAAAGCTAACAAGAAAACGCTTAAATATATCAGAGTCAGGTAAAATAGTTCATTTTATTTCTGGAGACGAAAAGAAATATTTAGAAAAAAAGCTTTTCATCCGTCAAAGCGCTTTAGAAATAATAGCGGCTTACGATGATCAACAATACTATGCTCTCCGAAGTATTTTTTTGTGTAACCCAAAGGATGTGAGCTATGATCTCAAATATATATTAGCTATACTTAATTCAAGATTCATAACAGTATATTCGCATTTAAATGGAATAATTCGATATGTGAAAGGGAAGCAGCCACAGATTAGGGTGGATGGCCTTAAGAAGATACCAATAAAAAAAACAGCGAGTCAGAACAATTTTATTGAAATTGTCGATAAAATTCTCTCCCTTACACAAACAGAGGATTACTTACAAAGCACCACCAAGCAAGGCAAAGTCAAAGAATTAGAAAAACGAATCGACCAAATGGTTTATAAACTTTACGGCTTAACCGACGAAGAAAAAGACATAGTTGAAAATAGTGGGAGTTAATTATATGGCTGAAAAGCCAAGTGAAAAACAGATCGAGGCACGCAATAGCTTGCCTGACGAGTTGAAGCCGATTTTTGATGAATTTGTGGCAGATTATAAGTATGCCGCTACTATGCGTCATGGTCGGCCATATATTTCGTACATTGTTTTAGCGGATATGATAAGGGCCGGCTGGCGGCTTTCGGCAAAGCCCGTGAAGTAGAAGGCACCGTTGCCGTCCACACCGGCTGGCCAATAAAATAATTATCCATTATTTGTGATTCGGAAACAATAAGCCATTGCCTGAAAAACAGTCCGAGGTTGAGACGACGACAGAAAAATGATTATAACTCGAAAGCAAAAAATTATTATTTGGGCAGCAACGATTTTGCTGGTAGCTAATTGTATTTATGCTCCGTGGAAGCTTTATTATAAAGAACCCGGCGTAACTTTTTGCAATTCCATTCAAAGAACGTGGATATGGGCACCACCACAGGGTGGTTATCAAACAGTTGAAGGAAGACGAGTTTATCTAACCGGTGTAAGTATTGACTTAAAAACGCTGGCGATAACTTCTCTCCCGATCATCTTTGTAGCCTTCGCCTTGTTCATGACATTAGAGCGAAAACGCCCTGATCCGACACCATGACTTGGGTGAAAAGTGGGCGGTTGATGCAATACAAGCACGGGGGATTTCTTGATGTTATCTGACAATTTGGTATCATAGCAGGAAATTGAATATCGGGACGGCGGAGTAATTACCCGCCAAGCGGTTCGGGCAAGGTGTGGTTTCGGCTCACCTGTCTTACCTGCCTTGCCCAAACCGGTCCGAAGAAAGACAGGTGAGAAAATGAGCGACGATCAAGGTCAAAAACCCCAGCCGCCTGAAGGTATCCCTGATCCAACTGTAGAAGAAATCAGCGAAATCATACAAATCACAGAGGAGTTGAAAAAGCTTAAAGACAGCTACCAACCACCAGGTATTAGTCGTGCCAATGGTAGCTATTTTTTACCAACTAAAGGCGGAGTCGGTTATGGGGACGGCGCAGAAAATATCCTGGATAAGTTTGCATCACTGGAAGACCCGGATGGACTACAAAGCTGGGATAAGGAAGTACAGGTGGTTATTGACAGGCTTCTGAGCGTTCTGGCCCCATGTCGAGCATTCATACTTAAACACGGACCGGAGCGATTGCAAAACCGGGAAAAGGTTGAACGGTGGATATGGAGCGGTAATCCCGATGAAATGACGCTACTCATACGAGAGTTGGGGAATCTTAAGGCGATAGTTAAAAAGATACAGGCGGTGCCTGAAGCCGTAGAGAAAAAGGCGGAAGGTGGAGGGGGGCACACAGTGTACGCAGGCGGCGGCAATGCGGGGGAAACAGAAACAGTGCCACCTGCCCAGATTGAAGGGCAGGATAGATCTGAGAACAAAAGGAAGACATATCAAGATTTACTGAACGAGTTTGAAACTGCTTATGCAACCTACGGCACTACCGACTTAACGCTTTTCCGCTGTGGTGAAGGCGGAATTCCGCCAGAATATCTGGACTGTGTGGGGCCGGGACCAAGAACTATAGCTGGCGCTGGCTCTGGGTATATGCTGGTCTTTTCTTGCAGTGGAGACAAGAAAGATATAGGGGATATTTATCGGAAGTTGGCAGACAAGGCTGGTTCAAAGTTGGCTACGAATGGTACTGTTGAGTTTGATGCGACTTGTCATGTCAGACCAGGCGATATATGGTGTGCCTATCTTTTTAAGCACGGAGATCACCAAGAGCTTCCTGACGGTATCTGCAAGCTGCAAAACGTGTTCTTGCAGTCAATTCGACTAATCAGAAGTTTGGCCGAATCTGGCGGTCCTGAGCAGCCGACACAACCAACGAAAAAGACATTTGTTGAGATAATGCAGGATTATTACCATTATTTCCAAAAAGCATTCAGCCGCCCTGATTCTCAGATGAGATTGATTCGTATTGTGAGTGATGACGTACCCGGAAAGCATGAATGTTACCCTGGTGCCGAACCAGACGCAGTTGACTTTTTTAAGTTAGGTGGTGGCTATTGTGCTGTCAGTGAATCGCGAGAGATAATGTATTTATATAACAGTATTGCAACTTCTATCGGGACATATTTGATACCAACGCTCTGTATATCACCAGAAACACGAGACCTTAGTGGGGCTGCGATATGGAGCATGCTTTTATACAAAGAATTTGAAAGCAGCAGGTTTACAATCAAAGGGTATGACATATTAACAGACCCGCTACTAAAAAGTCAGCAGTATATAGCGCAGCTAATTGTTGACAAAAACGAACAGTTAGCAAAAGAGCAGCAAGAATTACAACAACAAACACCCATGCAGCCTGCCACTGTCACAGAAGCTGAAAAAGAGCAAAAATTTCAGCCTTGGGAAAAATCAGGGGATGCTTGTTTTGTCATTGATGGTAATAGAATAAAATTTCATTATGAAGGCCAAATCAAAGATTTGAAATTAAAAAGCGACTCAAATACACTTAACTTATTAGTTTTGCTAAGCAGCGGAAGTTTGCAGGCATCCGAGTTAAAAGATAAACTTGCTCCTAAGACTGAAAACAAGGCTTCTAAAATAGTTGATTACGCAAACAGACTTTTGAACACAAAGATAGCGGAGCTTGGCTTTTCGGATGTACCTTCTGATGTCAAGTTTATTGGGCGGGATAATTTTGGCAGTTACCTTCTTAATCTTAAAATACACAGCAAAGAAGACTTTGAGCGTATGCAACTCGAACAGCCTTTAGTGGATGACAGAAAATTCAAAAATTTGGATGATGCTGAAAAGTCTTATTGACATATTTTGTCCCCTTTTTATCCCCTTTTTATCCCCTCTTTGTCCCCCTGGGGACAAAACCACACAAATTTTTTGTAGTTTTTCTACATTTTTATCCTCCACTCTGACAAGCACTTATGGCAGTGTTTGTCCCTTCATAATAATTTTTTTACCGCCTTGACAACATTTATCCCCCCTTTTTCCCCCCTGAAACGCAACTTAAAAAGAACAAAAATTTTTAAGGAGTAATTCAGATGGTTAATGAAAAAGCAGAGAGACTACTAACAGCAAAAACTTTGGGACAGATGTTAAGCCTGAGCAAACGCCAAATCTTCCGGCTGAACTCTTGTGGAAAAATTCCCGCTCCGATTCGGATTGGAGGTTCGGTACGGTGGGCGGAAAGCACAATCGCCAAGTGGTTGGCTGCCGGTGCGCCTGACAGGGGAATCTTTGAAGCAATGCAGGGGGTGGCAAAATGAGTATTAAAAGGCAAAAGGCCGCTGCGCCAACAGCGACCCACAGAAAAATCTTACAACAAAACGAATCTTACCGGCAGAATCAGCCTCCGTCAACAGAAATCCACCGGGCCGAGCGTATCCGAAAACGCCGAGCGGATATTCCGCCCATTCACCGCAAGATTTACGACCGGGCTATGCAGGGCAAGAGCATGAAATCAGCCATTAAGTCGTTCTGTCTGGAGTGCTGCGGTTGGCAGAAAGAGGAAGTGCGATTTTGTACTTCTTTAGCTTGCCCATTATACCCCTATCGGCCCTACAGAATCTCAAACCGTAGCGATAATCGCACTGGTTTTGACACAGAATCGAAAAACACAGGGAAAGAGGGCAGCCATTGATGGATAATCGCAAAATGCAGCGGGTAAGCCGGAAAAATCCCTGTCCGATCTGCCACAAAATCGACTGGTGTCTTTTTGCCCAGGATGGTTCAACAGCTATATGTCAGCGCGTTGAAGAAGGCTCGGTCAAAAAATGCGGATATGCTGGCTGGCTTCACATTCTAGCTGACGAGCCTATGGGACACCGCCGCCGCTCACAGCGAGGGTTTTCGGTAAACCTAAGCAATAACAGGTCGGACAGAGACTTTATGGCCTCACAGCAGCAATACAGCCGTCAGATGACAAGCCAGCAGGTCAATACACTTAGCCAGCGATTAGGGGTTTCCAGCCAAAGTCTAAAAAGGCTTAATGTCGGCTGGGATGGTGAAGCTTATACGTTTCCAATGAGCAACGCTCAAGGCCGGATAATCGGTATTCGCAGGCGCTTTCCGAATGGTCGGAAAACTTCACTGACCGGCAGCGAAACAGGCTTGTTTGTCCCTAGAGGTCGGGCTGGTAGTGAACTGCTTCTTATATGCGAGGGGCCTACAGATGCAGCAGTGGCGCTTGATTTAGGCTTTGATTGTATCGGTCGGCCAAACTGCAATTCTAAAATCGATATGATCGTAGAATATTGTAGAAGGTGTTCGGAAATCATTATTATCGGTGATAACGATAAGGCCGGTCGGGACGGTGCAGAAAGACTGGCAGATACTTTGGTGTTACATTGCCATAGCGTTAAGATTATCTACCCGCCAGACGGAATAAAGGATTTGAGGCAATGGTTTCGAGCCGGATTAACCAGCGAAGCATTGCAAGAGATTATCGACGAAATAAAAATTATCGAAATCGAAATCAGCTTTAAGGACTAACTTAATATGAGTGAGGTTAAATTAGATTTTCTATCGGATAAACTTTGTAGCACTAAAGGGATTTTAACGATTTTCAACAGCGATGGTGAAAAGCCGCTTTACAGCGATACACTTGATATAGCTAACAATAAAAAACGCAAAGCATTTATCAGAGAAGTTGAACAGGTTTGCAAATGTATTCCCGCTGAAAAATTAGAGCAGGCTATCTTGGAAAAGGTTACAGAGATAATAGCGGAAAAACACAAAGCAAACGAAAAGGCTGAAAATGAGCAGAAAACAGACCTGTTGGAGAACACGCCGCAGGAGGTTAAAGACACTGCCCTTGAGTTGCTTAAAAACGAAAACCTTTTTGAGCAAATATCCGCTGATATTGACGATATTGGCGTAGCAGGCGAAGAGCAGTTGCGAGTGATGCTTTACATCATTATGACATCCCGTTTACTCGATAAGCCGCTTTCCGCTATAGTTCAGGGTGCTTCGGCAAGCGGTAAATCCTATATTATTGAGACTGTTGCCAAATTGATGCCCCCTGAAACGGTGCTACAAGCACACGATTTTTCCGACCAGGCTCTTTATTATCTGACGAGCGGTTCACTAATCCATCGAGTGATTATTTCAGGTGAGCGAGTACAGGAACATCACAGTAAAAATGGATACGCCGAAGATAATACCAAAGCATTTCGGGAAATGGTTGCCAGTGGTGAACTACGCAAGGCTGTTACAGTTAAAGGGCTTGACGGTAAGCCAAAAACCATAACGATACATCAGCCAGGGCCGATTGCTTACCTTGAAAGCACAACTGCTGCCAATATCCACGATGAGGATGCAACAAGGCTCCTGCCATTGGTAACGGATGAATCCGCCAGCCAAACAAAAATAATTGTTGAATCTCAAAGACGAGAGGCTAAAGGGCAAATAGTAAACAAGGCAAAGCAACAGGAGATTATCCAGCGACATCACACATTACAACGGCTCTTAAGACCGCTTATTGTACGGATACCATATATTGACAGTATATCGCTGCCGGAAACTAACATTGCTACCAGACGAACATACCAGCAGTTTACATTTGCAATTAAATCGGTAGCCCTTTTGAGGCAATACCAAAAGCAAGTCCAACGTGATAAAACCACCGGCCAGGAATATATTGAAGCCGATGAAATTGATTACGAAATAGTCTATGGCCTGATGAATACGGTTCTGGCGCGTACGTATTCTCCACTGAATCAACAATCCCGTAATTTACTGCAAAAGGTATTAGAGCATACGGATACGGAAACTGATTTTACTCAAAAAGACTGTGAACAATGGTGCGGGTTGAGCAATACCACAGTCAGACGAAGGCTTGGGCCTTTGCTATGGGTTGGTGTTTTAACTGTTGATGACACGTCTAAGCCTTATCGGTACAAATTGATTAATTCGGAATTGGCTGAAGTTGCCGATCTTGGTTTGGCTACGCCAGAGAATATAGCGGAACGCGTTTCAATTATGTCAGAATAGTCTTGGAGATTTTTGGCGGATGATTGTTAAATACTTACAAATAAAGGCTTTATCTCCGCCACCTGCAAGTGGCGGATTATGGCGGATGTGTTGTTTGTTGCTATCTGTCAGTATCCGCCACCATCCGCCAAGCAGTTTCGGCGGAGCTAAGTCTTGCGTAGCAAAAGACTTAAATGACATCCGCCATTTGAGGGCGGCAAGAGAAGGCGATGATATTATTTGTGGTGGATTACGAAAAAAAACAGGTTTGAGAAAGATTTTTACAAAAACTTTAGTTTTTATGATTGACGTACATCAATTACAATATTACACTGTTATTTATGATAATGAAACGGATAAGAAAAGAAATTGAAACCTGTGGCAAAAGTCGATACCGGATAAGCATAGAAACTGGCATCGACAAAGCTGCTTTGTGTCGAATTATGCAGGGCGGAAGCTGCAAAGCTGAAACCGCTGATATCTTATGTAAATACTTTGGTTATGAACTGATCAAAGTTTCAAAAAAGGCAAGGTGAGACTATGGCAAGTGTGGTTATGGAAAATGAGGGGCGAAGATTGATTCAACTGTCGGAGGGTGAACATCCGGATCGGCCTAAAATCCGCCTGGGCAAGGTTACAAAGCGGGAGGCGGAATCGGTTCGGGTGCATATTGAAAATCTACTTCGGGCCAAGATGACAGGATCACCCATACCCCCGGCAACGGCAGCGTGGTTGTCGAATATTCCTGAAGTGTTGCGGTTGCGGCTGGAACGGAGCGAATTGGTAGAACCGTCTGAGCGAAGGACTTGTCCAACTCTTGCCGAATGGGTGAAGAGGTATATCGAAGGCCGGTCGGATATTAAGCCCAATACTCGGCGGAACATGGGACAGGCTCAGTCAGGGGTAATTGAGTTTTTCGGTAAAAACAAACGACTGGATGAGATTACTGCTGGTGATGCCCAGGATTTTCGCATCTTTTTGAAATCTAAAGGGCTGGCGGAAGGGACTATTCGGCGGCGGTGCAAACGAGTTAAACAGTTCTTTACGGCGGCGATTCGTAAGGAAATTATCAGTAAAAATCCGTTTGCTGATTTAAAATGCGGGAATTCGAGTAATCCTGAGCGGCTCTATTTCGTTGAGAGAGAGGATATGCAACTGGTCTTAGATGCCTGCCCGGACGATGAGTGGCGGCTGATCTTCGCCCTGGCGCGTTATGGGGGGCTGCGGACACCTTCGGAGGCGTTTCTGCTGACCTGGGCGAATGTAAATTTTGATCAGATGCGATTTACCGTTAGAAGCCCCAAGACAGAGCATCAGGGTAAGGCTTTTCGGGTGGTCCCGATTTACCCTGAGCTTTACCCCTTATTGCTCAAAGCTTTTGAGAATGCCGAAGAGGGGGAAGTATATGTAATCAATAGATACCGGAATCCCGCTCAGAATCTCAGGACTCAGGCTCATCGGATTATCCGGCGGGCGGGGCTGGAGCCTTGGCCCAAGACCTTCCAGAACCTTCGGAGTACCAGGGAGACGGAATTGGCGGAGGAATATCCGGTTCAGGTGGTTTGTCAGTGGATAGGCAACTCGCCCCAAGTGGCGGTGAAGCATTATCTGCAAGTTACGGAAAAACACTTCCAAAAAGCGGTGCAGAATCCGGTGCAGACTATGCACGAAAAGCATTGCCAGGAGGTGTCAGAAAATCGGGGTAAAGTCAAAGAAAAGACGCAAGTCATTGATTGGCAAAGCTTTGCTAACTCTGGCAATGACAAGTACTTACAATCACTACCCCCAAGGGGAGTCGAACCCCTGTCACCTGACTGAGAATCAGATATCCTGGGCCACTAGACGATGGGGGCGTCAAGCACTCTAACTTTTCGTAACCTAAAACCTTAAGTGCCGCAAGCCAGGCACTAAAGGACGCTACCTTATACCGCATAGCACACGGTGCTGTCAAGAAATTATTTAGCTAATCGATGACTTGGAAACCATGGCGAGTTGAATTTCAAAATTTCTCTCTTTTACAAACGTGCATTTCCCCTACCTAACGCCCGCCCTCGACTCATGTTGCCTTAAAAAATCGGCAATCCGTACCGCCCGAACCGATCCGCACCAGCACCCTGCGCAGGCATTTAGGACATTTCCCCTCGTAAGCAGTCCCAGCCCGGTTACGGTATATACGTTGGTAAACCTTGCAGCAGTCAAACATTACGCTAATAAAAGGTCTGCCCTTCGCCCGCGCCGCGCTGATCTCCACCTCTGTCAGATCATCTTCGTCGCCCCCCACATCCACCCGTCGGCCGCCTATTTCCAGAATATAATCAGGTTCATTCGGCATAATACACCCATCGCATCCTGAGCACATCAAAGATGCCCTTTCACAACTCCTTTAATCTCAAGGGATACATAACCATCTTATTACCAAACAGTTACTGTTACTCTCACCATGATCTCCCATTACAACCACTCTATTTCCACATCATTTTCACTTTACACTCACAAACCACCATTATACAATGAATCAAAACAAGCGGACTATAACGAGGATAACTAATTTGTCCATAGCTGGCAAGATCATCATAAACGCCGAGCGATGCAAGGGTTGCGGCCTGTGCGTTGAGGCCTGCCCTAGAAATTGCCTGGTCGTCTGCGATTATTCCAATGCGATGGGGTATTTCCCGGCTCGCGTAACTAACGATCAATGCACAGGTTGTGCTATGTGTGCGCTGATTTGCCCCGACGTAGCGATAACGGTTTTTCGTGATGCCGGCCTGACCGTAAAACCCAACAAAAAAAGCAAATCGGTACTAAGCAGAGAAAAACCATGACCAAAAAAATCCTCATCTGCGGCAACGAGGCCCTGGCCGAAGCCGCCATCCGCGCCGGCCTGGATGCCTATTTCGGTTACCCGATAACCCCACAAAATGAGATTCCCGCGTATATGGCCCGCCGAATGCCGCAGGAAGGCCGCGTATTCGTACAAAGCGAAAGCGAATTGGCAGCGATCAACATGGTCTTCGGCGCCGCTGCCACGGGCGATCGGGCCATGACCACATCGTCCAGTCCCGGCATTAGTCTGATGCAGGAAGGCATCAGCTACCTTGCCGGCGCGCAACTACCTGCTGTGATTGCAAATATAATGCGTGGCGGACCGGGGCTGGGCAACATCGGACCGTCTCAGTCCGACTATTTCCAGGCCACCCGAGGCGGCGGTCATGGTGACTATCGGACTATCGTATTGGCGCCGGCCAGTGTGCAGGAGTTGAGTGACCTGACGCATTTGGCATTCGATTTAGCTGATTTGTATCGTACTCCGGTACTCATTCTCAGTGATGGTTTCTCGGGCCAGATGATGGAACCGGTGGACCTGGATAAAAGACCGCCGCCCAGAAAGCTGCCGCCTAAGGATTGGGCTCTTGGCGGTACTAACGGCAGAAAACAGAGGATCGTCAGGTCGCTTTGGCTGGCGGAAGGCAGACTCGAAGAACTCAACCTGGAACTGCAGGCGAAATATCGTCAAATAGAAGCAAACGAGGTTCTTTGCGAACAGCACGAGATCGACGACGCTGAGATTGTTCTGGTCGCGTACGGGATCACCGCCCGGATCGTTCGCTCAGCGGTGCGGCAAGCCCGCCGGGAAGGGATCAGGGCCGGCTGGATCAGGCCCATTACGCTGTGGCCGTTTCCGACCGATCAGATCAGTGCCGCGGCTGATGAACCACGTATTTTCCTGACCGTAGAAATGAGCCATGGTCAGATGGTCGATGACGTCAAGCTGGCAGTTGCCGGCAAAGCGCCGGTATTATTTCATGGTTGTGCCGGCGGTGCGGTGCCCAGCGTTGAAGATGTGTTGGAACAGATCGAAAAACTGACTTTGCCCGTGGCTTAAGGAGAGAAGTTAATTGTTCCTGGTGTGTGGTGCACACCTTACATAAGAAAGATCACTGCAGATGGAAACGGTTTTTGCTCGTACGGAGAGTTTGAAAGATTGTCCTACGCATTACTGTCCGGGTTGCGGACACGGGATTGTTCATCGGCTGATCGCTGAGGTCATTGACGAATTGGATATCGCAGGCCGAACTATCGGAATCGCCCCGGTTGGCTGTGCGGTGTTGGCTTACAATTATTTCGACATTGATATGGTCGAGGTGGCGCACGGCCGAGCTCCGGCGGTGGCCACGGGTATGAAAAGGCTGCATCCGGAAAATATCATTTTTTCTTATCAGGGCGACGGCGATCTGGCTTCCATCGGTGCCGCTGAGATTCTTCACGCGGTGCACCGGGCTGAGCGGTTCACGGTTATATTTATTAACAACGCCGTTTACGGCATGACCCAGGGGCAAATGGCGCCTACCACTTTGCTCAACCAGGTAACCGCTACGACGCCGCGTGGCCGCAACCACGATACTGACGGCTATCCCATGCAGGTATCGGAGATATTAGCGGTTTTGCCGGGTTCGATCTTTATCGAACGATGTTCCGTGTATAATCCGGCTCAGGTCGTCAAGACCAGGAAAGCCATCAAACACGCTTTTGAACTGCAAATCGCCGATGCCAAGGGATTGAGTCTGGTTGAAGTGCTCAGTCCCTGTCCCACATATTGGCGCATGAGTCCCAAGCAGGCTATGCAATGGATCGAGACCGAGATGGTACGCGTCTTTCCACTGGGAAGGTTGAAGGGTGAATAAATGTCGAAAAATGGTTCTTATGAGAGTTTGATTATTGCCGGGTTCGGCGGTCAGGGAATTATCCTGGCCGGCAAGGTGGTGGCTCAGGCGGCCATGGTATCCGGTCGTGAAGTTACATATATGCCCTCCTACGGCGCGGAGGTTCGCGGCGGCACGGCCAACTGCATGGTAATTATAGCCGAGGAGTCTATCGCTTCACCAATGGTTATCAATCCAGATACGCTCATCGCGATGAACAAGGCTTCATACAATAAATTTGCGCCGCGAATTAAACCCGGCGGCCTGCTGGTGCTCAACAGCTCGAAAGTTCCTGACAAACCACAGCGCGATGACATCGAGGTATTGGCTATACCGGTTGATGACATCGCCATCGAGTTGAACAATCCCCAAAGTGCCAACATGGTAGCGCTGGGCGCATATCTGCAAAAACGAGGACTGATCGATCCCGATACAGCGGCGAGTTGCCTGGAGAATGTGCTGGCGCCGCGACACCATCAAACGATTCCTGCCAACCAACAGGCAATCCGGCGAGGCGCGGAATTCGTAAAGACGGTACCGGCATAGGTGATATAACGCATCGTTTTTTTAGCGGGGTAGAAAATCATGTTTAATAATCGGATCACTCGCAGAGAGGCAATTAAAGTAGGCGCTGCCATGGCACTGCCATTATCAGTTGCTCGTACTACTTCGGCAATGACGAATATACCTTCGCCCAAAAAACCAATAATCGGCATGTCCACCCTTGGTTTTGGCGAATATTCGAACCAACAGCTAGCCGGGAAATTGGCAGAAGCGGGAATAAGTGTAGTTCAGTTGTTTCTGAGCCAAACCGACAGTCGCTATTGGGAATACAATGGTAGGTCGGACGTATCGGATATGACAGCGCAACGATGTAAAGACATTGCCGGTGTTTATCGTTCTGCCGGCATTTCAATTCACAGCATCGGCGTTTATACGAACCTGATCCATCCGGACGACAATGAGCTAAAGGCTAATCTGGAATATTTCGAGGCCATGATGAAAATCGGCGACAATATGGCAGTGCGGAAGTTCGTGACTGAAGCCGGACATTATCACTCGGACAAGGTTGCGGCGTCGGCAGTGCCTTACCACTTTCAGGAGGAAGTCTGGCATCGGATGGTGAAAACAGGAAAGGAACTGGCAAAACTGGCTCAGGGGCATAAAGCGACAGTACTTCTCGAACCTTTCTATCGCGGTTTCTTGGCCAGTGCGAAGAGAACACGCATCTTTCTGGAAGAACTCGATTCGCCCAATATAAAAGCGTTACTGGATCCTGCCAACCTGCTGGAGATAAACGACATCGAGGAAATGTTCTCACAGCTTGGCCCCTGGATCGATTGTCTCCATGCCAAAGACCGTAAACTGCATGTTGATCGTGGCGTGCCGGCAGGCCAGGGTGATCTTGATTATAAAAAGTTCATTGCCGCGGCAGCTAAGTTTGCTCCTGACGCCCCCTTCATCCTTGAGTATGTGGGTACAAAGGATTACCAACAGGCCCTGGCAATGCTTCGAAGTCTTATTTGAAAAGAAGCCCCATCAAACGATTCCTGTCAACCAACAAGCAATCCGGCGCGGAATTCGTAAAGGTCACTATATCAGAGGGTTATATCACTGTGTAATTTGTCCTTTACTAATCACTATATATCTGCTATAATGAGTGTAAGATAGCAAAGTATTTTCTGCATTTGAGGCATTTGAGGAGAATTTCAAAATGGACGCGATATCGCTACGCCGGATATTTATATGGGGGTTGGTTTGCCTGCTAAATCTGTTTGCATTGGTCAGTTCCGGACTGGCGCAGATTTCTATTGAAGGGGTCGAGGATAAGGTAATTTACGGTGGGAGCGTTTCCTTCATAGTTAACTCTGAGGAAGGTTTCGATTACACGGTTGAGTTGAATGGCGAACCGATTGCGACGGATGTCTCCATAGAAGTCAATGAACCGGAATATTACGAATTGTACGTGCATCGGATTGAGCAGCCCCCCGGAACGGAAGAGAGCGTATTGGTTCAATTTATAGTCCGGGCGATGGAACGGGGGAATACGGAGTGTGGGCTGCCAGTATGGACCCCATATCCACAGATCGATTCAGCGGCGGCCGAGTTCACGGGCGCCCAGCTTACGATTGTCACACCCGCGGCATATCCCATGGGACTTGAGATCCCGGTCATCGCCCGAGTAGAGGACGCATCAGGTAATCGGCTCGGCGTCAATGGCGACATCACGGCTGAGGGTTTTCAAAATTACCCATTGCAACTGTTACGTGGAGTCGGATCTGTCTTTCTGCCGGCGGCTGCGGAAGGCGGTATCATTTCCTACACAGCGGAAATTCAATCTCTTCAGATACCAAAGCAAATTACAATTGAGGCTTCCACAACATGGCAAACGGTCTCGGCGAATATTACCACCTCAACCAACTGGGGTGAAAATGCTCGGATCCATATTAGCGGCGTTGCCGGGAATTTACTGACGATAGCATCAGGCGCCACCTTGACCATAGGCGCCGCAAGTGTAATTATGATCGACCCTGACATTACGATTTCGGTGGAGGGCAGTATAGTCGTCAATGGCACTTTGGAGCAACCGGTTGTTTTCACCGGCCCTGACAGGAACGTTCCCTGGGGTGGGTTCCTTTTCGAATCGGGCACATCTCAAGGCGAATTAACCGGCGCCATTCTCACAGGAAGCGGCGCCGATTCGAATTGGTTCAATAACAATCCCGGCCACGGCAGCAGTCACCGCAAGGATCAATGTGTGTTTTACCTGTCTGGCGGGGCTCATCTGACCCTGACCGATTGTTATCTGGTGGAAAACCATGGTCAGGCGGGACATGGTGAGAGTGCGTATTTGACCATGACAGGTTGTCTCGTTCAAAAATGTGTAACTGCCGGCCAGTATAATGGCGGTGCTGTAATACTTGAAGATTGCGCACTGATCGAATTTCCCTCGGCTGCCGCTCCCTTTGCCGATGATGACAGCGATGTCTTTTACCTGGCAGGCGGAGCGCATTCCCTGACCGATTGCCTTATCGGCTGGGCTTTGGATGATGGAATCGATGCAGGGGCCGGTGCGGCCGGTTCCGTAATTGTCAATAACTGCTGGTTTGAATCATGCTATCACGAAGCTATGGCCTGGTCAGATACAAGAGATGCCGATATCATCGATACCGTCATCTTGAATTGCGGACAAGGGATCGAATGCGGTTATAACGACCCGACTGTGGATGCGGATCACTGCCTTAGCACAGCTAATGTGATAGGGGCTCGTTTTGGTGATAATTACGACTGGAGCTATGATGGTTTTTTGACAGTGACCAATTCACTCCTTCTATTTAACGTAAGAGATGTTTGGGGCCGGGCATGGGATGACTGGACTGTGCATCTTTCTCAAATGGACATCCAGAATAACTACCTTAGCTCACCGAATGCCAACTATCCCAATAATTTGATCTGGAACCCACAGGGCAATCCCAGTCACCTGGCCCAGTTGGCACCATTTCTGCCCACACCGGCCGGGACAGTAGGAATTGGATTGGCAACAGTCAAAGATGTCTTCGATTTCTCTGAGATTACTGACAAGATTCCTGTCCGCCTGAGCACCTTCACCACAAATTCCGTGTCGGTCGATTACACTATTGATACTGACGACGGGCCTTATGACAGCGGCTCTTTGCAATTTATTCCCGGTGAGTCGCTAAAGTACATTCAGTTCGCCATTCCGCCCACCCAGGGCCTGCGAGAGCTTAGTGTGACCCTGGGCAATCCGGTCAATGCCGAGTTGACCGGATATCACCGGATAACCTATCATATCCCATTAGAATACGTCGAGCCGCTGATCATGGAGGGTGACCAGTGGCACTACTTCAAGGGCACAATCGAACCGCCGGCGGATTGGAACGAGTTGGCGTTCGACGACGATGCCTGGCTGCTCGGACCCACGGGCATCGGGTACGAGGCCGCCGCTGGTTATGAATCATGCATCGCCACTAATTTAGGTGACATGCAGAACAACTACATCAGTGTGTACGCACGCCGACTCTTCATAGTCGAGGCACCATCGCGATTGACCGGTCTGACTTTTACCATGGACTGGGACGATGGATACATTGCCTACATCAACGGAACACCGGTCGATAGCCGGTATGCACCGAATCCTCCCACCCATAATCAGCCGGCACAGACGTCTAACCACGAGGCATGTTGTGGCACCGGCACGCCGTCCGGACCCTGTCCTCCAGAGGAGGTTGATCTAAGCGACCACCTCGGCGATCTCGTCCCCGGAATCAACGTGCTGGCTGTTCAGACACACAACACTTCGCTATCAAGCTCGGACTTTATTTTCATTCCGCAGTTATACGCTGTCGTCGGTCCCTGGCCAGGCGACTTCGAGCCGAACGGAGAGGTGAACTTCGATGACTTTACAATATTGGCGGCGGCATGGCTGACTACGGATGGACAGGCACGCTACAATCCTGCCTGTGACATTAGTCCCGATGGTTCCATCAACATGCCGGACCTTCTGGTATTTATCGATAATTGGCTGGCCGATTTTTGAGAAATGTTTATTGCGAGTCCGATTTCGACCAAAAAACCTCATATCTCCCTGCTCGATCATGATGATGCTGCAAGACCTTTGCGTGCCACCGCCCGCCACACGCCCGCCATCTTCTCCGGTAGATGGTGGACTCTTAGCCCACGCAGACTTTTACTCCGGTAGGGTGGACTCTTAGCCCACGCGGACTCCAGTAGGGTGGACTCTTAGCCCACGCGGACTTTCCCGTGTCACCCCCGCGAATGCGGGGGTCTATCTTCCCCCACCTCGTGTCTTCCATCACACACTGTCACAATACACTCGATAACGCACCATCTCCACCAGTGTTGTGGCTTGCTTTCAGGCAAGGATCAATTACAATTGCACCTTTGAACTTTGAACCTTGAACCTTTTAACTTGTTGTGGCTTGCTTTCAGGCACGGATCAATTACAATATTGCGATATGCGCGCCGTCAAACCAGCGCGTAGCGACTGTCTTGAATTTCAAGCAATTTTTGGACTCCATTTTTGATTATTTTTGATCATAGTATTAAGAATAACCAATAGCTTTCTCATGGCAGCCACAATGGCGGTCATCTTGGTTTTAC
>Ga0315276_10000195_pt1 | contig 50168 bp, 44 predicted proteins | sample YL17G05_0_MG_FD_204542 | JGI IMG/M metagenome (GOLD analysis project Ga0315276, IMG submission 204542) | Sediment microbial communities from Yellowstone Lake, YNP, Wyoming, USA - YL17G05_0 | ecosystem: Environmental > Aquatic > Freshwater > Lake > Sediment | place: USA: Wyoming | collected...
CTGTAATTTAAAGTCCTTATTGTACCGTTTCTGTTCTGCCATATCGGACACACTCCTTTCCTTGCGGGCCATTATATCCTCCCGCCGAGTGTCCGCCATTTGTTTAGCACCTCATATTTCAATTTTCTTTTTTTCTTTAATCCTTGTAAAATACTTAACTTATGAAATCTAAATTACTCCTTCTTTTCCTCGCATCGCGTCCGAAGTTTTTGGTCGCAAGCGCAGCTCCAGTCCTCGTAGGCTCGGCCTTAGGGTTCGCAATCTCCGGGGCGTTCTCGCCGTATCTCTTTATCCTCGCGTTACTTGCGACAATGCTCCTGCACTCAGGCGCCAATATAGCCAACGATTATTTCGACCATACTTCGGGAAACGATTGGCTAAATCAAAACCCGACTCCATTTTCCGGCGGCAGGCTATATATCCAGCAGGGCATCCTCTCTCCCAAAGCGACATTACTTCTTGCCCTGTTTACACTTACAGCAGGAGCCATAATCGGCATCGTAATCGTTTTAATCACGCAAAGCCTTTTTATTTTAACCCTCGGCCTTGTCGGCCTCTTAGGCGGATTTTTCTACACGGCTCCGCCTCTTTGCCTCGGCTACCGTTCCGCCGGCGAACCCGTCATCGCGCTTTTGTTCGGCCTTCTGCCGGTCTATGGCTCATATTACCTGCAAACGCAAACCATTGATATTACTCCACTTCTGCCTGCTATTATTGTCGCGATACTGATTTTCCTTGTGATTTTTATAAATGAGTTTCCTGATGTCACTGCCGACGCCGCCGTGAATAAAAGAACCCTTGTTGTTCGTTTCGGAACTGTTGTTTCGATTTGGATTTATCGAATCGCGCTTATTACGAGTTATCTTGTTGCTGTGGCGGCAATGCTGATTTATCGCCAGTTTGTTTACGCTGGGATTCTTTATCTGCTCACACTGCCGATAGCGGTTGCCGCGATAAAAGCAGCGAACAAGGAAGATTTGCTCAAGCAGGGGCAGTACCGCTTTTGCCAGTTGACAGTACTTCTACATGCCCTTGGCTCGCTGGCCCTGACCGTTGGTTTTGTCATTTTCGGCCTTTAGATTCGACAGGCTCACTACAGGCTCGCGCAAAGCAGAATCTAATTGACCTAACCGTCTGCCCCGTTTAAACTTACTGAAATAGTTCGACACATTCGATAGACTCAGTGCAGGTAGGCTCACTATAAAATGGATAGGCGTATCATAATAAACGCGGACGATTTCGGGATGTGCAGCGGCGTAAACCAGGCTGTGGCGCAGGCGCATACCAATGGCGTGCTGACCAGCACAACGATTATGGCCAATATGCCCGCCGCCGAAGAAGCCGTCAAAATAGCTAAGCAACTTCCCAATCTCGGCGTCGGCGTTCATCTTAACCTGTTTAAAGGTCAGCCGTTGTCGAAAGACAAGTGCGTCGAGTGTTTGGTTAACGCTGAGGGCAACTTCGCTTTTTCACCTGCCAAACTGTCGTTTTTGTCCGTATTCAGACGTAAAATTCGAACTGCCATACGGACCGAGTTAGCCGCTCAAATCCAATGGGTGATTGATAACGGCATAAAGCCTACTCACCTGGACTCGCACAAACACATTCACAACTTCCCTGTCGTGTTCTCGATAGTGTGCGGTCTGGCAAAACAGTTTCAAATTGCCGCCATACGCTTTACCTACGAGCCGAAGCAGCTTTTGGCGATGCCCTGGCCTTTGTCGAGCGAAGGCGTAAGAGAAAAAGCAAAAACAATTCGGATTATGGCCAGGATAAACCGAATCCAAAACTCTGCTTTTCTGAAAACAGATTGTCTTCTCGGCGTTGCGCATATAGGAAAAATAGACGTGAATTTCTTCAAGGCGGTCGCTTTATACAACTCGGCGGCGACCGCGGAAGTGATGACTCATCCCGGACTTGATGACGACTCGGAACGCAGGCAATCCAGCCTGCATCATCGCAAGGGCGAGCTGCAGGCCCTTTGCAGCGAAAGAACAAAACAGTATCTTAATAATGCAGGGATAAAATTGGTGCATTATGGAAATCTCTAACCAGTTTAACAAAAATTCCGGTTTGCAATCTCCTCACAAGGCAGAAGCTAATATCGATTGTTCGATTGTAGTGCCGCTTTATAATGAAGCGCCGGCAGTCAACGAGCTTTACAGCAGGCTGATAAAAACAATGAACGAAACGGGCCTGTATTACGAGCTGGTCTTTGTTGACGACGGCAGCAGCGACAACACACTCGAACTGATAAAAGATATCGCGAGCAAAGACAGTAAGGTCAAAGGCGTTGAGCTTCGCCGGAACTTCGGCCAGACGCCCGCCTTGGCCGCCGGGTTCGATGTCGCAAGGGGACAAATAGTAATATCGATGGATGGCGACCTCGAAAACTTCCCGGAGGAAATACCGAATTTTATCGAGAAGATTAACGAAGGCTACGACGTCGTCAGCGGCTGGCGCAAGCACAGGGCGCACGGTTTTATAATGAGAAGAATACCGAGCATGACGGCCAACTGGATTGCCACGAAGGTAAGCGGCGTCAATATTCACGATTTCGGCAATACTTTCAAGGCGTACAAGCGCGAGGTACTCGACGAATTGAACCTTTACGGCGAGATGCACAGATTTGTTCCGGCATTGATGTCACGCAGCGGCATCAGAATCATCGAGATACCGGTAAAGCATATTAACAGGCCCCACGGGACCAGCAATTATGGAATCTCCAGAACGGTCAGGGTCGTCTTCGACTTGATGACTCTCAAGTTTTTGCTCGGGTATCTTACCAAGCCGCTGCATTTTTTCGGTCGGCCTGCGATGTATTCGATTCTGCTGTCCATGGCGTTGTTCGCCTATATACTCTATGATAAATTCGTTTATAAGGTTCCGATTATGGTGGCGCACGCACCGTTGGCGGCTTTGGCGACGATGCTTTTGCTGATTGGCGCCATATTCATCACTACCGGGCTGATAGGTGAGATGATAAGCAGGGTCTATTTCGAATCAACGAACAAAAAGATATATTCGGTCCGCAAGGTCCATCACAGGGAAACTTTAAAGGCAGGTTAAACGTGGCAAAAAAGAAAAAACAATCTCTGGCTGCTCTATATTTTATTTTATTCGTGGTAGCAGTGATAATTTTGCTGGTCAGGCATTTTCATATCAAAAATTTTCGTATCATAGAGCCGGAAGTCCTTTATACGAGCGGCCAGCCGCGGGGAATGGACTATCCCCGCCTGCTCTATCGATACCACATCGCCACAATTATAAACGTCCGCTCGCCGGCAGAGCACCGCGATAAAAACTGGTATAATGAGGAAATCACCTGGGTACGCAGCAACGGCGTTAAATATATTGAAATGCCTATCGAAAAAGCCGATTATGCCCCTAACAAGGAAACACAGGACCAATTTCTGGCCATAATGGCGGACAAGAACAATATCCCCGTGCTCGTACACGGCAGCAGCGGCGAGGGAAGAGTAGCAATGCTGACTGCTGTCTGGCTTGCAAAGGCTCGTGGATATACTGCTGAAAAAACCGCCAAAGTGGTTGAAGAAATCAACGATGGCCGAAAAATGACCGAGGCTGAAAAAAATTTCATCGAAAGCTTGGAGTGAATAAGGCCGTGAACGGCTATGGCTCTTTTGCAACAAAGGGAGCAGATTTATTAAACAGCGCGCCGGGGACGTCCCCCTTTCTGCGGTCGGCATTCTCTTTGTAGTAAACCATTCTTAATCTGCCGTCCGTCTGCAACTTTTCGAGTTGTTCACCTGCGGCGACAACCCAATCGCCCTGTTCGTAGCGTTCATACAGAAGCGGCATATCCATTATTTCTGGTATAACTCTGCCAAAGTAGTGCACCGTTCTGTTGGATACACGTTCATAGGCAATTAGATTATCCGATTGCGGCACTATTTGGGCCAGTTTCACCGAAAAATCTTTGGAAGGTCTGTTGTAGTCCAGCGGATTCAAAAAGGCCACGTACCCAACCATAACCAGCACGACAATACCGCTAAAAAGAGCGCCGCACGCAACAGCGGGTTTTCCCGCAGCAAACAGCACGACTACGCTAATTGCGAGTATTACAGTTACTGCGCCGAGCATTAACGCCCCGGCGACCATATCAGGATAGGCCTTAACTAAATAGATACTTCCCGCGACAGCGAGTGCGATTACACCGGCAGCGTGACCTGTCAGAACAGTCTTCGCAAATTTACTGTTGTAGGCCTTGCGGATAAAAACCATATCTTCTATCAGGATGCCGATAAGGATGGCCATTGCCGGCATCAACGGAAGAATATAGTGCTGGCGTTTGCCGCCGCTGATAGTCAAAAACACAATGCCCGCAACGAACCACAACCACAAAAACTGCATCACAGCTTGTTTCTTGTCCCAAACCTTGTAGAAAGGAGCGGCCAGCGCCATCGGCAGAAAAGCAACCCACGGAATTATGAACTGGAACATCCTCGGCAGGTAATAGTACCATTGCTTATCTCCGGGAACATATTTACCGAGAAAACGGTCTACAAATTCAAGTTTCCACGTTGTCATATCCCAGTTTAATTTGTGAGCAATCGCCAGAGGCCAGGGCAGAACAATGCACAAAAAAACGAGCGGTCCTGCGATAGGCAGCAGCCTTGGCAACGCTTTCCACTTTCTGAATATCGCGATATAGAAGAATAATGGAATCAGAACAAGCGGCAGCGGCATAGGCCCTTTAGCCAGATTGGCCAATGCGAAACTGGCCCAAAAAATAAGCGCATAGGCGATTTGCCTTTTTCTGCGAGGGGCAATAACGGCGCTGTAAAAGCTCAAAAAAGCAAGAATGACAAAAAACGTCATTATCATCTCGGGGCGGGCGTTATGTGCGTGACGAATGTAATCAAGAGACGTTGCCCAAACAGCCGCGCTAAGAAGAGCAGTCCTGAAAGATATGCAGTAGTTTATGAAGTAAAGGATAGTACCCACAGAGAGCACCGCGAAAATAACGCTTGGCAGCCGAACGGTGAACTCATCAACCCTGCCGGTTATTTTGGCTAAACCTGCCACAAGCCAGTAGGACAACGGCGTTTTGTTAATGCGAGGCAGACCGTTAAAGGTAGGCCAAACCCAGTCATCACTGGCGAGCATCTCGCGAGCAGTAACCGAAACGAAACATTCATGGCTATCTAACGCATCTTTGGAAATATCCCATGAGGCGCTTACCGCCGAAAGAAGCAACACCCCGCATACCAGAAGAAGTTTTGTATTTTTACTGTTTTTATAGTTGCTAACCATTAGCGGGGCATTGTGCCATTAAGCGTCTGAAGAATCAACAGATTAGTTTAATTGTTTCATCGAGCAGTTGGCAAATGGTGTAAGCCGCCCCCAAGCGGACTGATTTTTTTTACATATTGCCTTCGGCAGGTTTTGCCGATTTGTGCAATAGCGCCCCATATACAATATTTCCTTTGTGCCGTTCGGCTTCCTCTTGTGTATAGACGACTTCAAATTGGCCGCTCTTAATCAACTCGTCCAGGTATTGGCCGAAAGCCACGACCCAGCAGCCCTCGTTATACAGCCGGTATGTCTCCGCTTCTGTTGCTATTTCGGGTACGCGCTTGCCGAAATAATGAATGAACCTCGTAGAGGCGGATTTATACGCTATCAGCTTTTCTGATGCGGGCCCGCCTTCAGCGAGGTCTTGCCGCTCTGCGGCGGACACTTTTTCTACCACAATCCTGGTGAAATCTCTGGATGACTGGTTATAATTTAGAGGATTTACAAAAATGACATAAGAAATCATAATCAAAACAACGATGCCGGCAAAAGTTGCCGAGCATGCAAAGCCGGGTTTTCCCATGGCAAATAATAAGGCAATGACCGCAACTGCAGCTATCGTTACTGCGCCGGTTATTATTGCGCCCGTAAGCAGTTCAGGATAAGCTTTGGCTACGTATATCGGCCCGGCAATCGCAGCGATAATTAAAGCAACAATATGATTTCGCAGAACGTCCCTAACATATTTCTGTGTGTAGGCCTTTCGCACAAAAATCATATCTTCCAGCAGGATGCCTATCAATATAGCCGCCGCCGGCATCAAAGGCAGTATGTAGTGCTGGCGTTTGCCTCCGGAGATGGTGATAAACACAAGGTCAACAACAAACCACAGCCACAAAATTTGCATCGCAGACTGTTTTTTATTCCAAACCTTGAAGAAAGGAGCTGCCATCGCCATCGGCAGAAAAGCGACCCACGGCGCTATAAATATGAACATTTCCAGCAGGTAATAATAAATCGGTTTGTGCCCCGGGACATAATCGCCGAGGAAGCGGTCAACGAATTCTTTTTTCCACAGCGTCAGGTCCCAGTTTAATTTTTGAGCCATCGCCAGCGGCCAGGGCAGTACGATGGCCAGAAAGATAATCACCCCAATAACTGATGTCCAGTTAAACAGTTTCTTCCATTGCCGGGATATGGAAACATAAAAAAACAGCGGAATCAGAACAAGCGGCAGTGGGGCAGGCCCTTTGGCCAGATTGCCCAGCGCAAAGCTTATCCAGAAGACAAGCATATATAAAAACTGCTTACGTTGGTCTTTTGCGGTAATCGCCGAGTGAAAACTTAAAAAGCACAGCAAAACAAAAAACGTAAGGGCCATTTCAGGCCGGGCATTGTGGGTGTAGGTGGTATAGCCGATAGATGTCGCCCAAACTGCCGCAGAGATTGCGGCTGCGCGAACCGAAAACCACTGGCTTACAAAGTACAAAATGGCTATAACCGAAAGCACTCCGAAAACAGCGCTTGGCAGCCTGGCAGTGAATTCATCAACATTGCCGGTTATCTGCGCTAAACCCGCCACAAGCCAATAACATAATGGCGTTTTCTGGAGACGAGATTCTCCGTTGCAGGTAGGTCTAATCCAATCGCCGCTTTCGAGCATCTCCCGCGCGGTAATCGAGACAAAGCACTCATGATTATTAAGCGGCCTTTCGGAAAGCGTCCACGATGCGCTTATCGCCGAGAGCAGCAATACTCCGCAGATGATAAGCCCCTTTGTTCTCCTGGTATTGTTCTGGCCGTATTCCATTCCGTAACCTCGTCCTGCCGAGTGTTCAGGCAGTTATTTTATCAATTTGATTATTTCATTGATATCGTTAGGCGCTTCTATAGGCGGATTGCTGAATTCGCCCTGTTTTTCCTTATGGTAGTTGACTGTCACGCCCGGGTCTTTGAGTACGTGTCCCGTCAGCACACAGGCAACCCGCTCGCCGGCCGAAATTACGCCTTCGGAGCGCAAGTGTCTTAATCCGGCAATCGTCGCCGCCGAGGCCGGCTCACAACCAAGACCGTATTTACCTATGACCGCCTTGGCGTCGCAAATCTCTTCGTCGGTGACCTTGCGCACGACGCCGTTAGTTACGTCAATCGCCCGCAGGCATTTTTTCAGATTGACCGGACGTGAAATTTCTATTGCCGAGGCGCAGGTGTGCGGCGAAAAATTACGCGCCGTCAAGTCGGCATAGAAATCATCAATTATTTTTTGATTGGGTTTGCCATTGTTCCAGGTGAGTTTCCTGTTATTTACTAACTCGGCAAGCGTATCGGCGCCGGCGGCGTTAATAATCGCCATTCGCGGTATTCGCTTAATCAGCCCGAGTTGTTTTAATTCGGAAAAAGCCTTGCCGAACGCGCTCGAATTACCCAGGTTGCCGCCGGGCACTACTATCCAGTCCGGCAATTCCCAGTTCAGAGCTTCGATGATTCGATACATTATTGTCTTTTGGCCTTCCAGCCGGAACGGGTTCAGCGAGTTGAGCAGGTACAATCCGAGCTTCATGCACACGTCCTGAACCTGCCGCATACAGTCGTCGAAGTCACCTGCTATTTGAATCGTCTGCGAACCATAGTCCATCGCCTGGCTGAGTTTGCCGAAGGCAATCCTGCCCGAGCCGATAAACACTGTGGCTTTCAGGCCGCAGCTATGCGCATACAAAGCCATCGATGCGGAGGTATTTCCCGTTGATGCGCACACGCACGACTTTGCCCCTATCATCCTGGCGTGACTGAATGCCGCCGTCATACCGTTATCTTTGAACGAGCCGGACGGATTCAAACCTTCGTATTGCAGAAACAGACATCCGGGTTTCATATCGACATATTTGGCGACCGCGTCATTTTGCTGCAGGATAGTCTGGCCTTCGCCGATGGTTACTTTATATTTGTCTTCGCAGAAGTTAAGCAGCTCACGGAACCGCCAGACGCCCGAAAAATCCAAAGGATTGTTTCTGGTTGACCAGCGTTTGCCGAAATCGCTGAGCTTCTTCGGCGCATTTATTTTGTCCCAGTTGTATTGCGTATCCAGAAGCTCGCCGCATTTAGGGCACTTAAACCCGCCCTCGGCGAATCCGCGGTCCAGTTCCGCCGCACAATTCGGATTAATACATTTTTGAAAAGCAACATCGGTACTCATACACAAAGCTCCTTTTAGATTTCCTGCGGCGTGATTATAGACCAAAACGTTAATTTCTGCAAATTGTCTTTCTTTGCTTCAGTCTGTTCCGCTGGGAACGACGGACTTGCCTATTTGTGTTGTTTTGCCGTTTAATTTTTCTATTAACGCTGGCAGTTCGGAAATTCGGTTTATTTTCATGACGCCTTTCGGAATTTTCTTTCCGGCGTTGGTATATGCCTCCTTCAGAACGGCCCGCATATCGGTTTTCAGCGCGGGCTGGATGTCTTTATCCAGCCGATCGCCGACGAAAAGAATGTTTTCCATAAGCTCGCCCAGTCTCTCGGCTGCCGCCTGGAAGATTCGCCTGTCGGGTTTCCGGAATTCGAATTGGTAAGAATAAAGCCGACAGGGGAAGAAATCCAGCATCCCAAGTTGGCGCAGATGTCTGTCCAAAGAACCTGCGCTTATAAACGTATTGCTCAGTATGCCGAGCTTTAGCCCCATAGCGCGAAGTCTTGTTAAAGTTTCTGTTATGTCCGGCTCGACCTTCGCCAGCCTGCCTAACGGCTCATACCACAGCCAGCCGACTTCTCGCCACTGGTCCTCGCTGAGGGTAACGCCTTTTCCTGTGCCGATTTTCTTCAATAACGACAATGCGTTGAAATCTTTTCCCGTCAGGTTGGAAATCAGGCAGTGCAGCCGAATCGATATTATACTGTGCCGGTAATACCATTTGAAGTTGCCGGTAGGCTGATTATGACTTTGCAGGAATTCGTAGGTCAGCTTTGCGCTTTGGCGAAAAACCTCATTTATGTTAATCCTGCCGAAGTTTACCAGCGTTTCGCCGAGGTCGAACAATACCGCTTTTATCTTTTTGTCCGGGGTAATCAGCATCTTTATTTTCTCAGCGGCGGCAGGTCATCTCCGAAAATCTCTCGCATCCATTCGGCCAATTCTTCATCCGATATCACCGATACGCGGTTGGCTGAATACTCAGTGTCGATTCTGGTTTTTATCTCGGTTATATGCGGGTCATGTTTGGGGATTTCAATTTCATACCTGGATTCTATCCAGTGCTTGATGCCCGCTGCGCCGCTCTTGTCGGTAATAGCCACGGTGACGGGGCGGTTGAGCAGTTTCTTCGTATCGAAACAGTTATATATCTCCTCGTTTTTCAGCAGGCCGTCGGCGTGAATACCGGCCCGCGTAACATTGAAATCCCTGCCAACCAGCGGATAATTGTGCGGAATCTCAAAGCCGAGTTCTTTTCTGGCATACTCGGCCAGTTCGGTTATCGCCGCGTAGTTGACGCCGGGCGTATGGCCTTTCAGTTGAGCGTGTTCGACGACCAGCGCCTCCAGAGGTGAATTGCCAGTCCGCTCTCCGACCCCAAGTATGGCGCTATTGGCGGCGCTGCAGCCGTACAGCCACGCCGTCGCAGCATCCACCTGCCCCTTGTGAAAATCATTATGGCCGTGCCATTCGAGCCATTCGGACGGTACTCCGATTTGGCGAAGCCCGCAAATAAGTTTCGGGACACTCCTTGGAAGAGCCGACTCAGCCCACGGCAGGCCGAATCCGAGCGTATCGCAGAGCCGAATTTTAACCGGCTTGTTATACTCTTTGGATAGTTTCATAAGTTCCGCCGCGAAAGGCAGCACGAAACCTTCGTAGTCGGCTCGCGTAATGTCCTCGAAGTGACATCGTGGAATAACGCCGCTGTCCAGCGAGGCCCTTGCGATGTCGAGATACGCATCCAACGCCTGCTTTCTGGTTTTGCGAAGTTTCAGGAATATGTGATAATCGCTTGCCGAGGTCAGGATGCCGGTCTCACTGAGTCCCATTTGTTTAACTAATCTGAAGTCGGCAGTAACAGCCCTTATCCAGCCGGTAATCTCGGGGAATTTGTAGCCGCGGGCCTTGCAAAGCTCGACCGCTTTTCTGTCGCGGTCAGAATATAGAAAGAACTCGCACTGCCGAATCAGGCCGGTGTTGCCGTCTATTTTATGCAGTAAGTCGTATATCCGCAGGATTTGCTCCGGCGTATAAGGAGGGCGGGCCTGCTGGCCGTCACGGAAAGTCGTATCAGTTATCCATATCTTCTCCGGAAGGTCGTAGGCGACTTTTTGCTCGTCGAATACTACCTTTGGAAACTCGTTATATGGAAACATCTCCCGGTATAAATTGGGTTTTTCTACATCTACGAGCTTTGGCTCTTCTTTGGCCATATCTATCTCCTGTAACGTTGTCGGTTGTCGCACGTCTCGTTTGATATACGAGGTAATGGCCGAGATGGGAGTCGAACCCATACGCCCGTGAGGACAGGGGATTTTAAGTCCCCAGCGTCTGCCATTCCGCCACTCGGCCCGGCCTTATAGGTTAATGAATTTTGGGTTAATTTGCAAATTGTTTCTTAATTTACCGGAACGGCACAAGGGGCTTTTAAGCCAATTGCAGTAGAACGAAACCTGCCGGGAATCGAGATAATTTGACAATAAGGGAAAATCCTGGCTAAAGAAAACGCAGGATATGCAGAAATGATTAAAATCGACGGCCGGCTAAGAATCGGGATATCAGCCTTGAGATGAATCGTGGCTGAAATCGCCGGAGAAAATCTGCCGCCCAGCCTGTTGCCTGAACCATCCGAACCCGGCGGTCGAGAGCTTTTAATTGTGGGTCATCGCCCGCTAAGACAATCGCCTTTTTGATTCTCTCCGCCGCCTCGTCTAACCTGCCCATCCCCAGATAAACAACAGCTGAATCCCGCAGGGCGCGGACGTCCGTCGGCCTTATATCGAGCGCATGGCCGAAAAAGTCCGCAGCGTCGGCGAGTCGGCCTTTCATAGTGCCGACAAGGCCAAGATAATAATATGCGTCCGCGTTGTCACAATCAATGTCGACGGCCTTGAGCAGGCAATGCGTCGCGTAATCCGTATCGCCTACCCCGAGAAACATCGACCCCATGGAAACCAATATATCCGTATCCTCCGGAGCCAGCTTCACCTCCGAAACCAGATGTCCCCTCGCTTCCTCGCTTTTGCCGTTCATCAGCGCATACTCAGCCAGTCGATACTGCGGCCCCGTGAGCCTGTTGTCCTTTCGCAGCGCCTCATTGAATAGTTTTAATGCCTGGCTGTAATCGCCTTTATAAAAAGCGACCTCTCCTAAATAAAACAATGCCGCTGCAAAACCCGGCCTAAGCTCGAGTATCCTGTTAAACTTTTCCTTCGCCGATTCGACCTCGCCGATATCGAGCAGAAACAGGCCGAAATCGAGAATAACATCAATATCGCCGGGGCTAATACGAAGCTCGGTTAAAAAATACTCGTGCCCGCGATTGTAATCGCCGGCGGCCCAGTATGCCTGGGCGATTCGATAGTTAATCTGCGGATGAGTCGGCTCGAGTTTAGCCGTCTTCTGCCAGCAGTGAATTGCTTTCTTGTACTCGCCGCGGACGAAAAGATTGTTGCCGATATTATAATGACATAACGCACAGTCCGGGTTTAGCTGCTGGGCAAGGTAAAACATTTGCTCTGCCAAATCGTGTTGCCCCATCTCGGTATAAGTAATTATCCGGTTGCAATAGCAGGGTTCGAATTCCGCGTCTAACTGCTGGACATGTTCGAAGGTCTCGAGTGCACGGTCGTATTGGCTGGTGCGGGTATAATCTACCGCCAGCGAATTTAATATCTCCAGGTCGTCGGGATTTATCTGTAAAGCAATCTCGTATTCTCTTATCGCTTCTTCGAACTCGCCCTTGGTGTCAAGCGTAAGGGCCCTGTCAAAATGCCATGCACCGTTGGCGGGATTTATCTCGATGGCTGCCTCAAGTTCGGTAAGGGCCTGCGGTATCTTGCCGTCTTCATAAAGCTCGAATGCCTTCATCGCCTTGTGCTCGGCTTCTGAATAAGAATCGAATTCCATATCATCGAAAATCATAGCAGCTCCGTTTAATTGTTTTGGCAGAACGACTTAACAAGTTACCCTGAACTGTTTCGGCGATAAATTCCCATCGGGTTAGCAGTTTTTTCCGGAACATACCTGCTTTGCCTGCATTAAAAATTTTGCTGGCAATACGGCCTGTAAACTCCTATAATTGCTAAAGTTAACCCGGTAAGGATGAATAGACCCGGCCGGTCGGCAGGGCCGCAGCGGGTCTTTTTCTGGAATCTGTCTTCTGTTAGTCTTATAATGTGCGGTCGCCCCTTGTGCCTTTTAGGGCCGGAAAGGGGGGCAATACCGGTTCTGTCAGATTAAAAATATTGGTTGGAGAAGCGAAACTATGCTTAAAGAAATAAAAGGAAAAATAACTGCCGGCAAAGGCAGTTACGCTATTGTGGTCAGCAGGTTCAACGAATTTATAACCGCCAAGCTGCTTGGAGGCGCGATCGACTGTCTCAAGCGACACGGCGCCGCCGAGGAGCAAATATCCGTAGTCTGGGTTCCGGGCGCGTGCGAAATCACCATAGCCGCGAAAAAACTCGCGCAGAGCGGCAAGTACGCTGCCATCATTTGCATCGGTGCGGTCATAAAAGGCCAGACGTCTCACTACGATTACGTCTCTCAAATGGTATCGCGGGGCATCGGGCAGATCAGCTATGATTCAGCGGTGCCGGTAATTTTCGCCGTCCTGACCTGTGATACTCTCGAACAGGCCGTCGAAAGGGCGGGTACGAAAATGGGTAACGCCGGTGCCGATGCGGCGATGACGGCGATGGAAACTGTAAACGTTCTCGAACAGATTATATAGTGAGCCTGTCGAATCTATTTGAGTCGTTCCTTGACAATTTAAAAATATCCGACGATTGATTAACAAGAGGCCGAAGGTGGACAAAAGAACAAAGGCCAGAGAGTTGGCGATGCAGGGGCTATATCAGCTCGAGGTGCAGGGCCGCGATCTGCTCGAAGGCCTGGCTCAGTTCTTCATGGAAAACGACCCCAATCCTTCGGTTCGCAAACTCGCCTCGGAATGGACGAAAGGCGCCTGGGAAAACTCGGCTGCATGTGACGCCCTTATAACCGCATCGATAATAAAATGGCAATTGTCCCGCCTATCAATGGTCGACAGGTGCATTTTGAGATTGGCGGTCTACCAGTTGAAATTTTGTCCTGATATGCCGCCCAGAGTCGTGATAAATGAGGCCATCGAGCTTGCCAAAAAGTTCAGCACCGACAAATCGCCGGCGTTTGTTAACGGCGTGCTCGATGCCGTCTTAAAGAAAATTATCGCTGATAATCCTGATTAATACTGATTACGCTGATAAATTTTTATGAGAAGAGGTTTTTGAATTGACATTAATAGTGAAAAACGAATACGTCGCCAGCGGGATCACAGGTGACGTTATCGGTTCTGCAATGGAGGTACACAGGCGTCTCGGCCCCGGATTTCTGGAGAGTGTGTATGAGCAGGCATTGGCAGTTGAGCTTGAGTTGAAAAAAATAAAATTTGAAAGACAAAAGAACTTGCCCGTTTTTTATCGTGACGAGATTATCAAAAAGTTTACCTGCGATTTTTTTGTCGATGGTCAAATAATAGTCGAATTGAAAGCTGTAAAAGAAATTGCAGAAATCGACCGGCTCCAGGTTATAAATTATCTAAAAGCATGCGGCATTGAAATCGGGTTGCTGCTTAACTTCGGCGGGCAATCCCTTGAATATAAAAGATTGATTAACTCAAGAAATAAAAATCATAATAATCATTTTGAATCAGCGTAATCAGTGATATGAGAACAATCGCTGTATTAAATCAGAAGGGCGGGGTAGGAAAAACCACAACGGTGGTAAACATCGCCGCAGCCGTTGCCGCTATGGGTTTTAAGGTGGCCGTGCTTGACTTCGACCCGCAGGCGCATCTGACAATACACCTCGGCGTAGAACCTGAAAATATCAGTTCAGGCTCATATAGACTTCTTACGCAGTCGACAAAATTCGAAGACGAAATTCTGCTGGTGCGTCCCAATCTTTGGCTGCTGCCGGCAAATATCAATCTCGTCGGCGCCGAAAGCGAGCTGGTAAGCGTTGTAGGAAGAGAAACAATCCTTCGCCAGGCCCTTCAGTCGGTTGAAGACGAATTCGATTATGCTTTTATTGATTGCCCGCCTTCGCTGGGACTATTGACCTTGAATGCCCTGGCCGCGGCGCAAGAAGTTCTCATCCCCCTCCAGCCGCATTTCCTCGCCCTGCAGGGGTTCGGAAAGCTGCTGCAAACCGTCGAGCTTGTTAATAAAAGGATAAATCCAAACCTCAAGGTAAAATGGATTTTGCTGTGCATGTTCGACACCCGTGCCTCGCTTCCGAATGAAGTCAGGGCCGATATAGAGCAATTCTTAAATAGCGCTCGCACGACCAACTGTGCCTGGGCTGAAGCGCAGATTCTACCTTGTTTTATCCGAAGAAATATCAAGCTCGCCGAGGCGCCGAGCTACGGTAAAACAATCTTCGAATACGAACCCTCCTGCCACGGCGCCGAAGACTACAAGAAAATCGCCGAATCCATATGCACTCAATTACAACCAGCCCCGCAACCTGAAATACCCGCTGCCTCCGGTGAAAATCAAAAACCCCCGATTGAAATCAAATCCATTCCTCAACCTGATTTGCAAACATTGCCTTGCCAGTCCGAGCCTGCCCAGACAGAACCTGCTTGCGACCCATCGCAATCTTAAAACATCAAATCAGCTCCTGAGGATTTTGCAATTGCTCACAGATTGTGTTCAGAAACTTCGCTGCATAGACCTCGTCTATGACTCTGCGGTCGGCTGCAAGTGAGATACACACTATTTTTCGCTCCATCGGTTTGCCGTCTATTGGAACAATATCCCTGCTCACATTACCTACAGCTAAAACGGCGCTTGTCGGAGGCGGCACGATTGCCAAAAAAGAATCGATGCCGTAGGCGCCGAGATTGCTTAACGCTATCGTCTCGCCCTGCATTTCTTCGAAGGTTAATTTATTGTCGCGGCCCTTATCAATAAGCGATTGCTCAAGCTCGGCAATCTCAGCTAATGTTTTTTTGTCCGCGTCCTTTATCACCGGCACAACAAGGCCCTGCGGGGCATTGACGGCAAAACCGACGTTAATCGAATCGGGTATTTGAATATTATCGTCGTCAATCCTGCCGAGCACGAGCGGAGACTGTTTCGCTGCCAGCGCCAACGCGCGAATATAAAAGGCATCTGTCGTTATTCTGACGCCCAGCGATTTCCGAAGTTTTGGCCGAAGCCCCATCAGTTCGGTAACATCGGCTTTTGATTCGATGTAAAAACAGGGCTTACTCTGCTTCGCTTGCAGCATCCTTTCGCCGATGAGCTTCTGGATTCGCGTCAGGGGAATAGATGGGTCCGCAGGACGCCTTACGGCGCTTCCCTGACTCTCCGAAAATGGCTTTGTCATCTCGTGGGACAAGATAAAATCCTTAATGGCCTGATTATGTATTGAACAAGATAGAATTATAGTCGTCCTGTCTAATTCGTCAAGCCCGACGGGTATTTCATGTCAGCACCTGCCGAAGAGTTGGCTGAATACCGAGAAGCAGTTAAGCATTCGCGCCCAATTTCCGTACAAATTCGATACCAGAATCATTGAGGATTCAGCAGGAAACAGCGTTTTGGGCTTAATGGCACACTATTTGCTCAAGAGATATAAGCCATTGGTTTTTATTGGAAGATACTCTATGAATAAGAGCAAAAGGTCGAGGTCTGTACGCCATCACGACAAAGGGGGCGGTCTTTCTGCAAGTTTCAAGCGAACTTTTAAGGAAAACGGTCGACCGACAATAGAGATTTCGATGGATAATATGCCCCAATTTCTTGCCGAGGCAAAAAACGCTGTTGATACCGGTCAAATTGGGGAAGCAGTCAGTCTTCTCAATGACCAGGCTATTGAAACAATTAACGAAACGGTGAGACGGGACCCGACGCGAATAGATATTATGCTCGTACTGGCCACAGTATTATGTGATGCCAAACAGTTCCGGAAAGCAGAAGATTGGTATAAAAAACTGCTGGGATTGGGTTTAGATGAGTTTGTGTATAATCGTTTGGGGTATATATGTGAATGTACCGGACGGCGGCATGAAGCGATAAAATGGCTTGAAAAGGGTATGGAGGCAAACCCGGACGATTCAAATATAATATGCAACCTCGGGATGAATCTGGTACACGCAGGGCAAAAACAAAGGGGCATTGAACTGCTGAGAAAGGCGGTCGACAAAGCCCCCAACGATTCAATGCTCGGCTCCAACCTCCTGGTCCATCTGCATTATTTGCCCGAAATAGATTCTCATATACTTTTCGAAGAACATAAGCGATGGGGTAAAATTCATGCACCATTGGATAAAGCCCGAAAGTCCCACGACAATATTCCAGAACCTGACCGTCGGCTTCGGATTGGTTACATTTCGCCGGATTTCAGGGAACATTCGGTAACTTATTTTTTTGAGCCTATTTTAGATGGGCATGACCATCAGGCGGTGGAGGTTTATGGGTTTGGCAGCGTTGCCGCGTCAGACAAAATCACAGAAAGACTTAAATCTAAATTTGACCATTATCGAAATATTTACGGCCTGGATGATGAGAAGGTTGCGAGGATGATTGAGCAGGACAAAATCGATATCCTCGTAGACCTTGCCGGGCACACTGCCGGCAATCGTCTTGCTGCACTGGCTTATAAACCGGCTCCTATTCTTGTTACTTATCTTGGATATGGAAGTACGACAGGAATGGAACAAATCGATTATCGTTTGACTGACGCCCTGGTCGATACGAGCGATGCCCAGCAATTTTACTCTGAAGAATTAGCCCTTTTACCTGAAGGATTTTTTTGCTACAGACCTGACGATTTCGCGCCTGCCGTAGCGCCACTGCCGTTTCTTCGAAATGGGTATATTACTTTCGGCTCGTTTAACAATAGCTGCAAAATTAATCCGTTCATTATAAAACTTTGGGCTGAAATTCTAAAGGTCAACAACAACTCCCGTCTCATATTAAAGTCCATAGGGACCGGCGATGAGGAAATAAAAAACGATTACCTGCGTCAGTTCAGGCAGTTAGGAATCGGGCCGGACAGAGTCGAAATCCTCGGCCCGAAATCTAAAATTGAGCACCTGATGACGTATGGTCAGATAGATATTGTATTGGACACATACCCTTATAATGGCGTGACAACAACATGTGAGGCTTTGTGGATGGGCGTGCCTACCATTTCGCTGACAGGCAAGCCTCACATTTCCAGATTTGGTCTAAGCATACTAAGCCGAGCGGGTCTGGAGTTTTTCGCGGCTTCGACGCCGGAGGAATATGTTGCCAAAGCTTCTGCTCTTGCGGCAAAACCGGAGGCGCTTGCAAAGATTCGCGCTGCGATGCGGCAGCGAATGGCCTGCAGCAGGTTGTGTAACGCGAAGGCATTTGCCGGCGGTGTGGAAAAGGCTTATCGAAAAATGTGGCGTAAATGGTGTGAATCCAAAAGCACAGACACGCCAGGTAAACAACGGAGTCGGCGTACTCAACCCTTGAGTAAAGATGGTCAAACTCCGAAACAACAGCCTGCCTCAGTGGGGACGAGCCGTATTGCCGAACTAATCATTAAAGCCGACTATTTAAATCAAACAGGTCACCGCCAAGAAGCTATCGAATGCGCTATTGAAGGATATTATCACCTGCGTCAAGGGGAAAAAACGGACAATGTACCCAATTGGATACTGGCCAAGTGGAACGTTCAGGACGCAGAGGGCTTTTTTCTTTACCTGTTAATGTCGTCGCTATGTTTTAGCAGCTACTACAACATCCCGGCATATAAGGAAATGTTTCAGAAACGGAAGGAATTGGAGCCATCGAACCCGGAAGCTTATCTGAGGCTCGGTCTTTTGCTGGCATTGGAATCGCGGACCAAAGGAACGGCTGTGCCGGCAGAAAGTCTTAAAGCTTTGCGCCATGCAAATAAAATAATGCAGAATGAACGTTCCGCTGCGGCTCTTGCGTTGGTACAGGGCGGAATACACGAACTGAAACTTCCATACGACCAGGGACATATTTATGTCTATCCCGACCTGCTGAATATAACAACATATACACTTTTAGAGCAAGGCGACTGGTTCGAGCATAATGATTTAAGCCTTTTCAGGAAATTGATACGTCCTGACGACAAGGTTCTCGATATGGGAGCCAACATCGGTGTATATGCGATTAGCGCGGCGCATCGCGTGAGTGATCAGGGACGCGTAGTGGCTATTGAGCCGGCCAGGGAAACATTCGAACTCTTAAACAAATCCGCCAATTGCTTTGCACAAATGACAGCCGTTCACGGCGCTATCAGTGATAAAAGCGGTGTTGGCTCACTTGCGCATGGAACCTCATCTGAACTGCACAAGCTCGGAACAGGGCAGGGCAAGGGAGAAAAAGTGGATCTATTCAGCGTCGATGACCTGGCTTTGAAAACCGGGGTAGATTGCTTTGATATTATTAAAATGGATGTTGAAGGACATGAGCCGCAGGCAATTGCAGGCGCCAAAAAAATCATGGTTGAGGGTTCGCCCATAATATTTTACGAAGTAAAGGAAGGCGGGGGGCACCATTTTGAGTTGATGGATGTTTTTCGTGATTTGGGTTATGACTCCTACTATTATGTCGGAGGCTTATCCTCGCTTGTCAAATTTCATAAAGGGCAGAAACTCGATACTTACGTGCTGAATATGGTAGCGGTCCGTCCGGAGTCGCTGAGGCGATTTGACAACGTAGCTGATATCACGACTGACTCATCTGAATTGTTAACATTTAGTATAAGGGAGTCCCCATCATAATGGAGCAGCTAAAGGGATGAGTCGAAGTAAAAGTGCAAAGCAATTACGCCTCTGTAGCAGGAAACGGAAACAATCTTCCGTCTCCAGGCAAACCGTTCTCAAGCAGGGTCTGCCGCAGTTTCTGATAAGGGCCAAAGCCGCTGCCGAGGCAGGAGAAATCCCGCAGGCGATTAATATTCTTACCGAAGCAGCCGAGTATTTAACAAAGAATTTAAGCCTGGATTCCAATGATGTCGAGCACTGGAGGCTTTTTGGTGTTCACCTTGTAACGATGGGAGAAATGTACCGAGGGGTCGAACTGCTGCAAAAATCGATAGAAGCGATGCCATGGAACGCGGCAATACTCTCATATCATTTATACAGCCTGCATCATCTTCCCGATATAAGTATTGAAAGACTTTTAGAAGAGCATAAACGCTGGGGACAGCTTCATGCGCCGGCGAATCTGACAAAGATATCACATAACAACAATCCCGACCCTGACCGTCGGCTTCGCGTTGGTTATATCTCCGCAGATTTTCGCCATCATCCCGTACCGAAATTTTTCGAATCACTTCTGGATGGCCACAATAGAGAAATAGTTGAGGTTTACGGATACGCTAACGTGAAAAGTCCGGATGAGATGACGCAATATCTTAAACCCAAATTCGATTATTATCGAAACATCGTCGACATGGATGATAGGTCGGTTATAGATATGATTGAACAGGATAAAATAGATATCCTGGTGGACCTCGCCGGCCACACGGATAATAATCGGCTTGGTGTTCTGGCACGAAAACCGGCTCCGATACAGGTAACCTATCTGGGATACGCCGGCACAACCGGATTGGAGCAGATTGATTATCGTTTTACCGATGTATTGTCTGAGCCGGCCCACTCACAGGACTTTCATACGGAGGAGTTGATTTTTCTGCCGGAAGGTTTTTTGTGTTACAGGCCTCCGGCTCTTTGCCCCGCTTTGACTCTACCTCCTGTTATGCGGAAAGGTTACATAACTTTTAGTTCGTTTAACAACAATAGCAAAGTCAATCTCGATATGATGACTCTCTGGGCAGAAGTTTTAAAGGCCAACGAAGGTTCTCATCTTTTGATGAAGTTCCAAAGGGCTGATGAGCAGAAAGTCAGGGACCATTATTACAAGCAGTTCGAGCGATTAGGTATCGACAGAGCAAGGGTGGAAATCCATGGATGGAAAACTTTTGTTGAGCATATGCAATTATACAGCGAGGTCGACATTGCTTTGGACGTCTATCCATATAATGGTACGACAACTACGTGTGAGGCGTTGTGGATGGGGATACCGGTAATCTCGCTGGTTGGCGAAAGGCATGTTTCCCGAGTGGGATTGAGCCTGCTTAGCCGTGTTGGCATGGAATTTTTCGCCTGTTCGGCTGGTGATGAGTATATCGCCAAGGCTACTGCGCTTGCAAAAAAACCTGAATCGCTGGCAAAAATCCGTGCTTCAATGCGTGCGAGAATGTTTGAAACGTTATGCAATTGCGAAAAATTTGCCAAACACGTTGAACAGGCATATCGAGAGATGTGGCATAAGTGGTGCCGAAGCCAGGGAGTGGAAGTTCAAGGTGATAGTATGGAGATTGAACGCGATATGGCAAAAGTAACTGTTTTGAAATAGGCATAATTTTCCCAAAAAAGGGATAAAACTTATCAGCAAGGAATTCCTTATGGAAAAAGTATTAGTTACCGGCGGAGCGGGGTATAAAGGCGTCAAGATTGTAAAAAAACTTTTGGAGAGGGGGAGCCATGTTACCCTGCTGGACAACTTCATGTATGGCTTTGGGCCTATTTTGCATTTGGTTGAGTATGAAAATCTGGAAGTAATACATAAAGATATTCGTAACGGGATTGATAATCTTGAAAATTACGACGTGGTGATTCATCTGGCAGGTATCAGCGGCTATCCCGCGTGCGAGGCTAACCCGCATTCAGCTCAGTTGATTAATGTCAATGCGGCGCAAAGACTTGTGGATTCTTTAGGAAAAGAGCAACTCCTGATAAATGCATCAACTACTTCTTTTTATGGCAAATCAGGCAATATATGTGACGAAAACAGCCCCGTTGCTCCGGTCAGCATGTATGGAATAACAAAATACCAGGCTGAACAAATAGCTTCCAAGCGAAAAAACACAATAAATTTACGGTTTGCTACGGTATTTGGTCCTAGCCCCAAGATGCGAATGGATTTAATGGTCAATGATTTTACGTACAGAGCAATCAAAGAAAAGACCGTTGTATTATTTGACAGTTACGCCAAACGTACGTTTATTCATATCGATGACGCAGCGGAAGGCTATCTGTTCGCGATGGAACACCGCGACCAGATGAAAGGCGGTATTTATAATGTCGGCTCAAGCGATTTGAATTATTCCAAGCTCGAAATTGCGGAGCTTATTCAAAAACAAGTCGATTTCAAAATTATCGATTCTGATATTAAAGATAATGATGTGCGCAATTTCATTATTTCCTTCGATAAAATCAAAGAGGTTGGGTTCAAGCCCAGGAAAACACTTGAGGATGGAATTAAAGAATTGGTCAAACTGTTTCGTTTTTACGAGTACCACTCTCATTTTAAGATTATTTAATTATCAACCGGGAATTCCATGGAAACAATAGAAAAAAACGGCGAGGTTTATGCGATTATCCACAGGGGCAGTGACTGGAAAGACGGTCTTGACTTTTTAACTCCCGATGAAACATTTTGTCAGGTTGGTACATGGTTGTATCAAAAAGGGAAAAAGCTTCGTGCGCATCGGCATATCTGCAATGAACGGCCGAATACATTGACCCAGGAATGTGTGATTGTTATAAGCGGGTCGATGCGTGTGGACTTCTATCATGACGATAATCGGGTATTTTGCTCAGAGATTCTCCAAAAAGGCGATTTAATGATAATCCTTGCCGGGGGGCATGGGTATGAAATATTAGAAAACAGCACCAAAATAATTGAGTGCAAAAATGGACCTTTTGTTTCGGTAGAGAAAGACAAGCAATTGATTTAAGGCAGGATTTATGGAATCAATAAAATTGCATTTAGGTTGTTGGAAACGGCATATCCCCGGCTTTGTGCATATCGAACAAGCTGATTTCCCCCATGTTGATTATAAGACCTCAATTGATAGGCTGCCAATGTTTGGAGATAATACCGTTGATTTAATCTACTGTAGTCACGCCCTGGAATATTTTGACCGCCAGGAAGCGTCAAAAGCGATGAAGGAATGGCACCGTGTTCTAAAGCAGAATGGGATATTGCGGGTAGCTGTTCCTGATTTTGAAGCGTTAATTAGTGTTTACAACAATTACAAGGATTTGAGTAAAATTTTAGGGCCTCTTTACGGACGTATGGAAATACTAACTCCTGAACCGAAGGTAATTTATCATAAGACTGTCTATGATTTCCTGTCTATAAGGAAATTGCTGGAGGCCTCCGGCTTTAAAAATGTTCACCGTTACGATTGGAAGCAGACTATTCACAAGGACTACGATGACCACTCACAAGCTTATATTCCTCATATGGACAAAGAGAAGGGATTGCTGATCAGTTTGAATGTTGAAGCAGTGAAAGGGTAACATGGCATTTATCAATCAAATTGAACCATGGATTGACGAGAATGAAGTCAATCATATGACGGAGTATTTAAGAAGCGGGGGATGGCTGACTGAATTTAAGGAAACGGCAGAATTTGAGCGAATGATTGCCGAGTACACCGGCAGTCGATTTTGTTGTGTTGTTTCCAACGGTACAGTAAGTTTAGCAATTGCTTTGTGGGCGGCTGGTATCGGCGAAGGTGATGAGGTATTGGTTCCAAACTTCACCATGATTGCAACCCCCAATGCAGTTAAGTTAGTGGGAGCCGTACCTGTTCTGGTAGATGTCGAACCCCGGACTTTGTGTATGGATTTAAACTGCGCCAGAAAAGCGATAACAACAAAAACCAAAGCGATTGTGTTGGTTAGTTTGAATGGCCGTGCACCCGATATGAGAGCATATCAGGACTTTTGCAAAGAATATAATCTGTTTTTTTTGGAAGATGCGGCACAATCATTAGGGTCATTCCAAAATGGCGGACATATAGGAACCTTTGGCGATGTAGGTTCATTTTCTTTCAGTTCTCCCAAGATTATCACTACCGGGCAGGGCGGGGCATTAATTACAAACAATGAGATTCTTTTTAAAAAGATCAAAAAGATAAAGGACTTTGGCCGGGAAGGAGGGGGAACCGACTGGCACGATATCATGGGATTTAATTTTAAATTCACTGATATTCAAGCTGTAATCGGGATTGAACAGATGAAGAAACTTTCTGTCCGGGTTCAGCGGAAAAAACAGATTTACCAATTATACGTTTCTGAACTTAGCGAAATTAAATCTCTCGAATTTATTCCTACTTCGGGCGAAACAGCCCCATGGTTTGTTGATATTTATACGGAAAATCCATTAAAACTTTTGAATTTTCTCAAAGAGCATCAGGTAGGCGCCCGACAGGTTTACCCTCCTATCAATCATCAAAAAGTTTACGCTGATGGGAGAAAATATCCGGTGTCGGAAAGATATTGTTATCTTGGATTGTGGCTGCCGTCTTCTTCGTTCCTTACTGATGATCAAGTGCTGCATATTTGTAAACTTATTAAAACTTTTTTTTCGTGATACAAAGTATTTAAAGAACAATGTAATGCAAAAAGATGTTTTCAAAAATATGCCGGAGTTTATTATCAAGGCTAATGCTGCCATTGAAAGCGGGAAAATCACAGAAGCAACTGGTTTTCTTAATGATGGAGCAATTGAAGCTATCCAGCCGATGGCGGAGAACGATCGGTCCAAAGCAGTTGTTATATATGACCTTGCAAAGGCGCTATGCGGAATCGGACAGTTTGAAAAAGCCGAAGTTTGGTTTAAAAAGATTTTAAAATGGGGGCCAAATGCTTCAGTATACAACCAGTTGGCAATTGTATATAAGAGTCAGGGACATTTGTCAAAAGCAGTGGAATATTTAAGAAAGGGGATACAAACAGACCCCACTTACGTAAGCCTTTGGGCCAACCTCGGAGTAGACCTTATACAAACAGGGCAAGTAGAAGAGGCTATTGCCGCATCTCGAAAAGCGGTCGAAATGGCGCCTGGCAACGCGGTTTTTCATTCCAATCTTCTTTTTAATCTGCATTATCTGCCAGATGTAGATTTTCAGACGCTTTTTGAGGAACATAAGCGATGGGGACAGATTCACGCACCGGCAAATAAAGCCAAGATAATTCATGACAACAATCCTGCTCCCGACCGCAGACTTCGCATCGGTTACATTTCGCCGGATTTCAGGGAACATTCGGTAGCGTCCTTTTTTGAACCGATTTTGGATAGACACAATCGCAAAGTTGTGGAAGTTTATGGTTATGGCAATGTTGAACGTCCTGATGATGTAACTGAGCGTCTTAAAGGGAAATTCGATAATTATCGAAATATTCGCGGCCTGGAAGATGAAAAAGCGGCGAAGCTGATAGGAGCAGATAAAATCGATATCCTCGTGGACCTCGCAGGGCACACTGGCGGCAACCGACTTCTGGTTCTGGCTTATAAGCCGGCCCCTGTTCAGGTTACCTATCTTGGATATGGAAGTACGACAGGAATGGAACAAATCGATTATCGTTTGACTGACGCCCTGGTCGATACGAGTGATGCCCAACAATTTTACTCTGAAGAATTAGCCCTTTTACCTGAAGGATTTTTTTGCTACAGACCTGCCTATCATACTTCCGGGGTATCAGAACTTCCGGCTAATAAAAATGGCTACATCACCTTTGGGTCATTTAGCAATAACTGCAAGATTAATCCGTTTATTATAGGGCTTTGGGCTAAAATTCTGAAAAACAATGACAAGTCACGTCTGTTACTAAAATTCAAAGCAGGTGGTGACCAGGAAGTAAGAGAGCATTATTACCATCAGTTCGAGCAATTGGGAATACCACGGGACAGGGTGGAAATCCATGGTTGGAAGAGGCAGGCTGAGTACCTGGAGCTATACAGGAATATGGATATTGCGCTGGACACTTACCCGTATAACGGCACAACAACCACATGTGAGGCTATGTGGATGGGCGTGCCTACTATTTCGCTGACAGGCAAGCCTCACATTTCCAGATTTGGTATAGGTATACTAAGCCGAGCGGGTCTTGAGTTTTTCGCAGCTTCAACACCGGAGGAATATGTCGCCAAAGCTTCTGCTCTTGCGGCAAAACCGGAGGCGCTGGCCAAAATTCGCGCTACCATGCGACAGCGTATGGCTGCAAGTATATTGGGGGACGCGAAAACATTTGCCGGCGGCGCGGAAGATACGTATCGAAAAATGTGGCACAAGTGGTGTCAAAGTCGCGAGAAGTCTGAGTATGGTCAACTTGCAGAAGAGAGAAAAATAACCCCTGTTACTCAAGGGACAAACGACTTAATCAGGAATAGAAAGGCCAAATCGCCTTTGTTAGGGAAACACCAGGATGGGTAAGAACAGAGAAAAAATTAAATCTTGTCACCACAAGGTCGATATCAGGAAATCTTCGACCTTTCAAGAAACGACTCCAAAGAATGATAATATGCAAATTGGTATTTCCGGGGATACGCCGCAATTTCTTATTGAGGCTAACGCAGCCGTTACGACAGGGGAAATTGAACGGGCGAGAGAACTTGTTAATGACCAAGGCGTTGAAAAAGTTCGTCAAATAATACAGAAAAATCCCTCTCGTACAGATATTATGCTTATGCTTGCGGTTATGCTGCATAGAACCGGGCAGTTGGACAAGGCTGAAGACTGGTTTAAAAGGATTTTGGAAGTAGAACCAAACGCTTTGGTCTATAATGAACTGGCGGTGATATGCGATGCGAAAGGGTGTTTTTCGGAGGGTATAGAGTGCCTAAGAAAAGCGATGGAGCTGAATCCCGATATACCGGCAATCTGGTCTAACCTTGCAAAGAGGTTGATGGAGACAGGTGCAATAGAGGAGGGCATTTCCCTGTTTCGTAAAGCAGTTGAAAACAAACCTGGTAATTCAGTTTTGCATTCCAATCTATTGTTGAACCTGCACTTTCTCCCAGATATAGATTTTCAGGAGCTTTTCGAGGAACATAAGCGATGGGCCAAGATTCATGCACCATTAAGCAAGGCGAAAAAATCACACAATAACGATCCCAATCCTGACCGCAGGCTTCGTGTCGGCTATATCTCACCCGACTTTAAAGGTCATTCCGTAACGTATTATTTCGAGCCGCTTCTCGATGGACACGACCGCCAGGCAGTGGAGGTTTATGGTTACGGCAATGTCGAATCCCCGGATCATATCACCAAACGACTTACATCTAAATTCGGACATTATCGAAATATCCGCGGCCTGGACGATGAGAAGGTCGCTGGTATGATTGAGCAGGACAGAATTGATATTCTGGTGGATCTTGCCGGGCATACGAGGGATAACAGTCTTCTTGTGCTGGCACGCAAACCAGCTCCAATCCAGGTTACTTATATGGGATATGTAAACACGACCGGAATGGAGCAAATTGATTATTTTCTTACCGATGAGTTGTCTGCTCCCCCCAAGTTGCAGAAGTATTTTACTGAAGAATTGGTTTATTTGCCGGATGGTTATTTTTGTTACAGGCCTCCCGATATTGCTCTGGCGGTAACACCTCTTCCAGCTTTTCGAAAAGGCTACATCACATTTGGTGCGTTCTGCAATAATGTCAGGATAAGTTCTGCAATTATGGCAATTTGGGCCGATGTGTTAAAAGCTAACAACAAGGCTCATATTCTGCTGAAATTTTACGCCGGCGGCGATCCGGGAGTGCGAGAGTACTATTGGGGCCAGTTCGAACGATTGGGGATACCGCGGGAAAGGGTGGAAATTTGCCCCGCAAAGGGCATTAATGATATCCTATGTCACTACGGCGAAGTAGACATTATGCTGGACACTTGTCCGGCAAATGGTTTTTCGGGTATTTTTCATTCGATGTGGATGGGTGTACCGACAATTTCACTGGCGGGCGGACACCTTTTATTCCGTATGGGGTTGAGCGTTCTCAGTCGAGCGGGGTTGGAGTTTTTTGCTGCAAAAACGCCTGCTGAATATATTGCTAAAGCTACTGCTCTGGCGAATAAGCCTGAGTCACTTGCGAAGATTCGCGCTGCGATGCGGCAGCGAATGGCTGACAGCATAATACTTGACGAAAAAAGATTTACCCGTAACGTAGAGACAGCTTATCGCAGGATGTGGCACAAGTGGTGCCAGTGCCGGTCAGCTGTCGTTGCGGATATTTGAGTTGCAGATGCTCTACTCCACGGGATGACGTAATAACCATTTACCGTTTTCGTTTTTCCAAAGATGCGGCGAGCGGAAGCTGTCGGCTATTTTATGAAATAGTTCTTCGTCGAGAGTTATATATTCGAGAAAATCCGCCAAAAACCTGCTGGGAAACTCAGTATTGTAACGCCTGACCATTTCGACCCCTGCCTGACGTGTAATTTTCTTTGTTCGGATTTCCTGCGCTGCGTCCCATACAACTCTGCCCATACCAAATTTGATCATAGCCATATAAAAATGGAATGGTTCCATTTTGTCATCAATGCCGCTGTAATCGCCATAGCTGCCTTGTGTTCGTTCTGTGTCTGGTGAAAAACCAGTGTGTTTCTTTGCGTAATTGTAATTATCCAGCGGGATCCATTTTTTATAATAGCTTAGGTAGTGAAACTCAACTCCAGCCTTTCTGAGGTCTTCCGACTTATTGGAAGCATATGGAAGCAGATCAGTTCGGGTAAGACCATACTTTTCTTTAAGTTCACGTATTGTAACACCGCCAATATACAGATCAGGATTGTCGATATCGACAGATGTATAAAGAATCTCATTCATATTGGGCTTGAAATTGTCCTCCAGGCGGTTGCCGTATTCTGCCACGTTTTCTCCGTATATAACGAGTTTAACATTATATTGCATAGCTATCTTCGGCGCAATATTGCGCTGACCGAGGATAAACGGCTGAAAAGGATGTCCCAATCTGGTAAATGCCAGTTTGGTAAGCAGCCTGTGCACTTTGCCATTAGGAGTAACGAGAATATTGTCAAACCCGGAATGTATAAGGCTTTGGAGATTTTTCCATCCAATGTCCGTATAAAGATGAGGTGCCCAGGTTACGGTTAATGGATGCATTCCATACCGGGTTTTAAGCAGATGGGTTACATACGATGAATCCTTACCGCCGCTGCCTGGAACTATAACGTCGTAGGAGCCGTCTTTGCTGCGAAAGCGGTCGAGTAAAGCCAAAAGCTCTTTTTCTCTTGCATCCCAGTCGATTTCATTCTCTTTCATTTCAGCCCATCTGCACGCATCACAGACACCGTTCGCATCGAATACGGTAGTGGGTTTTTTTTGTGATGAGTTGTGTTCTACTTCTAATGTTGTTATAGGGCGCTGGTTGGAAATTACACATTTTTTACAAAATATCACGTCACGAGGTAAACCATATTTAACCTCAAGCTTAGTTTTTCTATCGTTTTCAGAAATTATCATATCATTCCTCTTAAAATAATCGTTTTCCAGAGCAAAGTTCTCACGCCTCAAATTACCTGATTCGCTTCAGATAACCACCTGGTGCAACTGTAATAAGCAACTTGTTTTCAATATTCTTATCTATTACGAACTCGTCATGCGTTTTCAAAAACTCACTAACGGCTGTTTTGGGATTATCACCTTTGCCCCAGGGGCGATCGGGAAAAGAACCTTCCGGCATATCTTCAATAACAGTATCAAAAGCAATTAGATAACTTCCCTTTGTTACAAAAGGGGCATACAATTCTAATTCCTTAAAGACATGCTCATGAGTGTGATTGGAATCCAGGGATACGAGAATAGTCTGTTTGTCTTTAGCAGCCTCCTTAACTTGTTTGAACACATTTTCACAAACAGAGGAACCCTCAATCATTGAAATCCGTTTGAACATAGGATGGCCCTCAATTGCCCTGCGGTTGTGTTTGCGGATATCGATATCAATTCCCAGAACTTGCCCTGTGCCGATAAGTTCCAAAACCGAGGCATAGAAAACCAGTGAACCACCATGAGCAATTCCAATTTCAATAACAAGGTCAGGCTGTACCTGCCAGAGAATTTCCTGCATCGCGATTATATCCTGAGGATATTGAATGATGGGGCGTCCCATCCAGGAAAAATTGTAACTATATTTGGCTGTGATAGATTTCTGCAGGAAGGCATTGGCAGATTCTCTCAAGTTTTCATTTTCTGCATTCGCCTTAATTCTGTCGAAACATTCCTGCCTGAACTGCTCATGTGGGTCCATGTCCTGTCATCCGTATATAATTTATATATTTTTTCTTATTACCATTCCCTGTCCCGTTGACAATTTAACAATGCAAAGATTTCTTCCCGTAAGTTTGCGTATTTTTACATGTGCGCCAAAACCTGCTAACACTCCAATTCACCAAAAGTTTTCCAATTTGATAAGAAAGGTCCTTACCAAAAAGTCCCTCGCCTTCAGCCAGAAACTTTTCAAGTTCAACTGTATCGTAAAAAATCTTATATCTGGATGGACTGTTGTATGAAAGAAGATTGCCGGAATCATCGCCTGCGATGTACCAGGCGTTCACATCGTACGCTAAATGCAAATCTTCACTGTCATTAACACCAACGCCATCTAGTAAAAGACCTGTATTTCTAACTGCCATCATCCAACGCTTCGCTGCATCAAGAGATTCACGAACATCTTGTGTTATCTTCTCGCCCGCGATCCCTTCAAGGGCAAAATAGGCTAATTCAATTGTTGGAATGCAGCACTCGAGCAGGGTTTTTACTTTGTATTTTCGTATAAGGTTATCACCCAATTCACCGCTCAGCAACTTGCCGTAAGCCGCCTCTTTTGAAAAATGGTCAACAACCGAATCTTTGCTGTCCCATAATTCTTCTTGAGTTTCTTGTATGTATTCCTTATATATTTTCGAAAATTCAGTTCTACCGGATAAAACAAGCTCCCAGACATGGTAAAGATAGTCATAGTTATTCACCCCTAATTCGCTAAGATGCCGTTTTATCAAATCAAATTGTTCGGAAAACATAAGTGATGAAATAAACCCGAACCCACGACAATCAAGATAGTCTTCGAAGGATATGGTGTTTGTGCCAACACAAACTTCCTCAACTTCAAAACACTTTTGACCGGCGTATTCGCCGAACTGTTTGGGTATCAAGCGGAACCTTGTTTGCATCTCGTATTTTTCTCGGCACTGTTGCGAATTAAGATACGTCCCCTTCAACATCATCGTCGTAAGAGGAACGATGTATTCAGCACCGGCATTGACAACAGTTTCTATGCCCGCAAAAAAACTGGCTCTTGTTTCTTCGGGCAACGGTACAATCAGCTCGCATATGGTTGGCATATCGCGACGCTTGATTTCATCCAGAATGTTTCTGTATTCATCCATAGAGGGGTTCTTACGATTTATAACCCCTAAGGCCTTCGGATTTAGCGATTGCAGAGAAGTGCTGACCGACATCTTGTATCTCAAACGCGAGGTCATTCTTAAAATTTGACCATAATTTCCTTTTGCTGTTGAGACTTCGAACGCGTTAGGCCAACCAAATTCGTCCTGTAAACCTCTCATGTATTCAGCTATATCTTCATCACGTTTGTGTATCCCAAAATTCGTGTCAAAAATCCCAAGCATCATGTTAGGGTATTTGGTCATATAACGAGCAATATAATTCAGTTCAGCCTTTATTCGTTCCGTACTGAATCTTGTAACACTATTGTACGAAGGGTGTCCTGCATGGCAGTAGCCGCATGAGAAGGGGCAACCCCTTACCGTCTCTATCGCTGGAGCATAATGTCCATCAAAATATCGCTCCAAAAGACCACTCAGGTAGGGCGATGGAATTTCGTCCAGATTCTTAAGACGTGGTGCGGGCTCACCGGCAACCAGCGCTCCGGTACGGAGATGGACAGACATGATACCTTCTTGTGCTGTACCTCTAAGTTCAGCAGACCCTGCACCTTGGAGAATTTTTTTAATTAGGTTAGAAAAAGCAATTTCGCCTTCAAGATACACATAAAAATCTATTTCTTTTCTGCAACGCAGATAGTCTCTGCATTCGGACGGTTCGGTAGGAAATTCTGGTCCACCGGCAACACAGAATGTTTCAGGATATAGACCCTTTGCGTAATTAAACACTGCACGGGACAATTCTGCATTCCATGAGTAATTGGACAGACCCACAACGTCAGGTCGCCACTGTTCAATATCTTTCACCATCATGCCGGGCTTGTCATAAAGTCGTACCTCAACATCGCCTGCATTAATTTTGGATAGTATATACGATGCTATATAAGCAACACCGATAGGAATGAAAACCGAATGCCTGCTGACTGTATCATGGCGCAGGTCACCTAATGCAATCCTGAGAGGGTTCTGATTCAACATTTTTGCTTTCCTTTGTTTAACTGCCTTCCTGAAATTCTACGCAGAATTTATTTGCCTCCGGGGCAATTGTTAAAAATACCTTATATGTTTTGTCATCATTGTTAAAATAGAAACACCTGTTGGTATTATTGCTGTGCTTACACGGCAATAGTAAATCTTTGGCTTTGCAGGACTGAGTGAGTGAAATTTCAAGGCAGTCTTCCGGCAATTGGCTTTTGTGGCTTTCTCCGATTTCTATTGTCACATTAAACTTTCTTTTATTGTGATAAAACCAACAACTTGGGTGTGGCGGAAAAACTCTGGCCCTGATTAGATTTAGAAGGTCTTTGCACATATACGAATAATCCAACGTTATTTCTGATGCCGGTTCCAGTTCTTTGGCATAGTGAAAAGAACCTTCTGTGAGATTCTGCGGGATTCTTGAAAATTGGTTCGCAATCAAAAGGGGATATGACTCAATAAACAGTTCAACCATTGCTGTTGCAGCTTTTCTGTATAGTGATTTACCTGTGTCTTCCCAGTTTTTCGCGATTCTTTTCTGGAAAACAATGTCACCAGAATCAATTTTTTCATTCACAAAATGGATTGTGACGCCAAACGGGGTATCTTCCAATATGGTCCAGAAGTTATAATGTTTACCTCTGTTATAGGGCAGGTAGCTGGGATGAAAGTTCAATACACCTTTTTGCGGGATAGTAATAATCGGTTGTTTGATAATATGAGGCCACCAGGCCAGCAAAATATAGTCTAACTCCAGGCTCCTTAACAATTTTATTTTTTCTTCACCACGCAAGGTATTCGAATGAATTGAATCCTGATGTATTCCCAATTTAGTCAGCTTGTCACGAATTTGTGAGTGTTCAGTCACAAATACAGCCATTAAATGGTCGGGATAAGACTGCTTCAAGAACTCAATTGCCCGATAGCCGACTTCTCCGTCAGCGAAAACAGCTAATTTTAATTGACTCATACGTTAACCCATAACTTTTTGGGGTTCAAGTGAGGACAGTTGCCTCTGTGCGGCCAATAAGCTGCTTCAGAGTTTCGCATACGTACCTGACATCTTCCCATGTCAAATCGAAGTAGCTGGGAAGATTTAAGCCGCGCTCATAGATTGCGTAACTGACTTTGTTTTCGCGTTTTTCCTTAAACATCGGCATAGAGCTTATCGGATAAAAGAAGGGACGCATGGAGATATTGCGTTTGGCCATCTGCCGGATTAAGTTGTCCCTTTGGATTTGAACGGATTCATCGAAAATAATTGTCGGCATCCAAAAACTGTTTTTTGTGTATGGCGGTTCAGGATTCCAGCGAACAACCGCTGTGTTTTTGAAGCACTCCAGATACCATTTGAAGACCTCACGTTTTTTATCGACCAATTCGTCGAGTCTTTCCAGTTGGGCGCAGCCCATCGCAGCCTGGAGATTGGACATTTTATACTTATAACCAATTTGTTCCATCCAGAACATTTTGTTAGTTCGCGGATTACGACCATGGTCAGCTAAAATGCTTGTTTGTTCAAACAGCGACGGATTATTTGTTACTAACATACCACCTTCGCCGGTTGTCATTGTTTTGGTTCCGTGAAATGAAAAGACACCGATATCGGCCATTGAGCCGGCCTTTCGCCCCTTGTATTCTGAGCCGATAGCTTCTGCTGTATCTTCAATAACGGGCAGGTTATATTTTCGGGCAATTTCCAGCACAGCGTCCATTTCTACCAGATTACCATACAGATGAACTACCAGGATTGCTTTGGTTTTGGGCGTGATGGCAGCTTCAATTTTAGCCGGGTTGATACACCAACTATCCGGTAGGATATCGACAAGCACAGGCTTGGCTTTCAGATAGACAACCGGGACAACTGAAGCTGCCCAGGTTATATCGGGGGCGATTACTTCATCTCCTTCCTTGATCCCCAATGCAGCTAAGGCTAAATGTATTGCTCCTGTACAACTCGACGTCGGCAAAGCATATTTAACTCCAAGATAGTCCTGGAAAGATGTTTGCAGGCGTTTAATATAATCATAGCAATGCTCTGCCCAGCCATGCCTGATTGCATCAGTAACGTAACTGATTTCAAGATCAGTAATAGATGGTTTTGCGTAAAAAATCTTTTTCATGGTATTATACATTAGTTACATTTACGGTGCGAAATTCGGGCGAGACGCGTCTTTTGGCGATAATATAGGACTTTCTATCGGCCAGTCGATTCCCAAAAAAGGGTCGTTCCAGCGAATTCCTCTTTCTTTGTTTGGATTATAAAAGTTTGATACCTGATAAAGTACGTGACAGATGTTATCCAGAGCAAGAAAGCCGTGCGCAAAACCGCGAGGTATATAAAGCATTTTCCCGTTTGTTTCCGAGAGTTCCACTTTGAGGTGTTTGCCAAAAGTTTTTGAGTTTTCACGCAAATCAGCGATCACGTCCAGGACCGCCCCACGTAAACATTGAACAAGTTTATCTTCCTCCGCATCATCAACCTGATAGTGCATACCCCGCAAAACACCTTTTTTATTGCTGACAGAAAGATTAGTTTGCACCATATTTGCCGCCAGGTTATTTTGTTTAAACTCCTTTGCGCAAAAAGTGCGAAAAAAACTTCCACGTGAGTCAACAAATGGTTCACGTTCGATGATATAAGCACCTTGAAGCTTTGTTTCAAAGAATTTCATAATGCAACTGATTGAAGCTCAGTTCTTTTGGTTTTACTCGTTTGGATATACTGCATCAACTGTTTTTGGCTGATAACTTCCTGGTGTTCGTAAAAATGCCGATACCATTCAACGGTCATCTCCAGGGCCTTGTCGATATCCCATGTCGTGGTCCAGCCAAGCTGCTTATTGGCCTTTGAACAATCCAATTGCAGCAGACCGTCTTCGTGAAAATTATGTTCCGGGACAAACTGGTAAATTATGTTGCTCCAGTGCTGCTGTAATCGCCGTAAGACGACTTCGACTTTAAGATTTCCATTTTCACCGGGGCCGAAGTTCCAGGCCTGGGCGAATTCGGTTTTTTGTTCAAGTAACTTTTGCCCAAGCATCAAATACCCTGACAGACAGTCCAACACATGCTGCCATGGACGTGTTGCGTTCGGGTTGCGGATAAAAACTGTTCGATTTTCACTTACAGCTTGTACAACATCAGGAATCAAACGGTCCTGAGCCCAATCTCCTCCTCCAATGACGTTGCCGGCGCGTGCGCTTGCTATCAAAGTGGTATGGTTTCTGCCATATTTATGTATAGGGAAAAAAGAATCTCTATAGCTGGACGTTACAATTTCAGCACAGCCTTTGGATGCACTATAAGGGTCGTGTCCTCCCAAGGAGTCGGTTTCACAATAGCTCTGCTGCCTCTGCTGATTTTCATAGCACTTATCGCTGGTAACTACAACTACTGCTCTTACGCTCGAAGACTGTCGACAAGCGTTTAAAAGGTTGACTGTCCCCATTACGTTTGTAGAAAATGTTTCTGTTGGATTGTGATATGATTTTCTGACGATTGGTTGGGCTGCAAGATGAAAAATAATTTCCGGCCCTTCCTGGCGGATGATTTTATGTAACTTATCGGCGTCACGGATATCTGCGATAATCGATTGATGATCAAGGCCAAGTAATTCGTAATGGCCAGGTGACGTATCAGGGGCTAAAGCATAACCTACAACTTCTGAGCCCATCTGACATAACCATAACGATAACCATGACCCTTTAAAACCTGTATGGCCCGTAATGAGGACTTTTTTGTTTTTATAAATCTGCTCCGTTGTGGATTTCATTGCCATATCTTCCATTTGCTCTGATTGGTATCCCAAAGCTGATTTAGCTGAGTTTTGTCACGTATAGTATCCATACACTTCCAGAAACCATTGTGCTTATAGGCATAGAGTTCTCCGCGCTGAGCCAGCTTTTCCAGCGGCTCCTTTTCAAATACCGTTGCGTCACCGTCGGTAAGATAATCAAATACCTGAGGTTGGCAGACAAAAAAACCACAATTGACCCACATCCCATCACCTTTAGGTTTTTCGAGAAATTCTGTGATTCGCCCCGTTCCATTGGAAGTAATAGAGCCGTATCGGCCTTCGGGTTGAACGGCTGTAACCGTTACTGTTTTTCCGTGGGACCGATGAAATTTCTCCAACTCATATAGATTGACATCGGAGACCCCGTCTCCATATGTCAGCATAAACGGCTCGTCGCCGACGAACGGCCGTGCCCGCAGGATTCTTCCGCCGGTCAGGGTGTCTCTGTTGGTGTCTAAAAGGGTAACTTTCCAGGGTTCACTGGCGTTATTGTGGACTTCCATATGATTGGTGAACAGATCGATGGTTACATCGCTTTGGTGGAGAAAATAATTGGCAAAATACTCTTTAATGACAAATCCCTTGTAGCCCAGCAGAATCACGAATTCGTGGAAACCATAGTGTGAATAAATCTTCATGATATGCCACAAAATAGGCTTGCCGCCGATTTCCACCATTGGTTTGGGGGAGATCATGGTTTCTTCGCTAAGGCGAGTGCCATAGCCGCCGGCCAGAATGAGCACTTTCATAAGGCTTCTCATTTATCAACGTTAACAGTTGTACTTTATCAACAGTCGATATTAGTGCAAATGATATGCCATCAGGCCTAAAACGGCATTTTTGAGATTGATTTAGCGATTCTGAAGTGAGCCCGTATAAATATTGAGCGCAAAAATAAGGTTTTTAGCTGACGATTGTCTTCCAGCTTTGGTTCAGTTCTTCGAGGAGTTTAATAACTTCTTCTATTTTCTCAGTGTCCTGTTTTATATTTGCTTCTGTGAGGTCTCGGCCCATAAACATATATAAGCTGCGAAGATTTGCTGCGATCTCTCCGCCGGTTTCCATATCAAGAACGGTATTTAATTCGAAGAGTATGTCTATTGCCTTACTAATATACTTGCCCTTTGCTTCGGAGTTTTTGGCTTCGATTTCGTTGATTGCCTGTTTCAGGAATTTGATGGCGCCGTCATACAGCATGACAACAAGCCGGCCCTTACTTTGTGTAGTAACTGTGGCTTCCTGGTATGTTTCGATGCTCTTCATAATATGGAACTCCGTTTCTGCTAAATCTGGTACGAATACTCCGTTTTAACTTATGGGGGACGGCAGTGAGGTGCCGTCCCCCTAAATATCAGAAGGCGTTTATTACCCTCTGAGCAGTGAAAGTGCCATTTGTGGCATCGAATTGGCCTGTGCCAACATCGCGATACCTGCCTGACTGAGCACCTGAGTTCTGGTCAATTTAGCCATTTCCGTGGCGACATCGACATCAGAAATTCGGGATTCTGCAGCCATTAGATTCTCTGACTGAATGTCCAGAATCGTAGTAACTTTTTCGAGTCGGTTCATCTTATAACCGAATGCCGCACGAGCCGAGTCTTTGGTACTGATAGCCGTTGTGAGCGATGTCAGAGCGGCCGTCGCACCTGTAACGGTGGAGATATCCAAATCTGTAGCGGCTACTAAGGCAACGCCGTTTGTAGCAACTCTGGTACCAGTGGTCAGACCGCCAGCATCGGTGATTACAGGGTTTCCACCCGGAACGCCGGTACCTGCTGATGTGACCAACAAGCTGTACGAATCATCGGCATTCTGGTAGGCTGAAGCTATATTATAAGATTCAGCAGCCGCCTGCGATGCGGTGTTCAGTATCGTTATGAACGCATCAAGTGTATAGGATGTACTTGCCGCTGCTATGCCTGTAACAGCTCCCGCACCATTAAATGTAACAACCAGGTTTTTAGCATCGGTTGAGCCGGTATTGTCAATATAGGCGCCGGTGTTTGTCGCGGCAATGGTATCGCCGCTAAAGAGCACTGTTGTGTAGGTGGCAGCAGTACCCGCAGTCTCCATACTGAGACCTGCCTGGGTCATGTCATACTTATCGACCGAAATTGTATCGGTTGTGCCTACATGGATCTCGACTGAGCCGGCACCACCGAGCATGGAGATGTCGTTAAACTTTGTGGCGCCTGCGATACGGTCAATTTCTTCGCCCATTTCAGCAAACTCGTTCTGCATAATTGTTCGCTGTGCGGTCGAATACGACCCTGTGGCAGCCTGCTCCGCAAGTTCCTTCATACGGATGAGGTTTTCATCGATAATCGCCATGGCACCTTCCATTGTTTGCAGCATACTGATGCCGTCCTGGGCGTTACGTGAACCTTGCTGGAGAACAGCAATATCTGCACGAATCAATTCTCGTACAGCCAAACCTGCCGCATCATCCTTCGCGCTGTTTATTCGAAGGCCTGACGCTAATCTTTCGACACTCTTGGCCAAGCCGTCATAAGCTTTGCCTAAATGTCTGGCGGCATTACTCGCCATAATGTTGTTCTTGATTGCTAACATAGTCTTATACTCCTTAAAAAAAATAAACGTTTACTTTTTCGGCCCTATCAAGCCTCTTATCCGCCATGTGCACCGAGCACATAAAATGGAATAATTCTTTCAAGGTGCATTCTCGATTGGAATAAAAAAAACTTAAGGGGTTTTTGAGGCCGAAATAGTGCCAAAAATATAGGACCTGTAATATTTTTGCTGATAATACTGATAAGTGGGTGTTACGCCAGATAGTGGTATAAAAAAACACAAAAATTTTTCAAAAGTAATGGTATTTGTGGTTGTTTTGGAAGGTTTTTGAAAAATTAGGTTACGAAAGGCGGCATAGAGACTGTACAATACGGCAAACAGCGAAAAATCAGACGCTTACACTCGGAAACAGGAGAATTGTGTTGTTACCAACGGAAGACAAAAAAAGTGAAAATAACACTCCGGACAGGGAAAACCGCGCCAATAGAGTAAAAAACACCCCTGCTGATTGCTTATCCAGTTTAACTGTCGACGAGGCGCTTGACCGGGCATTTTCCAGCTATAATAATGCAGATATGTCGGAGGCAGAGCGGTTGTGTCGCAGGGTTCTTGCTGAGGCTCCATGTCAAGTCGACGCACTACAGTTACTTGGTCTTGTTCTTGGTCAACAAGGACAATATGTTGAAGCGGTAGAATTTCTCCGGCAGGCCATCGCGCAGAAGTCCGATAATTCCATGCTCCATAACAACCTTGGAATGACACTTTACCATATGGAAAACAATGAAGAGGCTATTTCGGAATTCCAAAGGGCGATTGAACTTCGACCTGATTTTGCAAAAGCTTACAACAACCTCGGTGCCGCGTTGATGAAACTGGGCCGATTGGATGACGCGGTAACCGCCTCCAGGGAGGCGATTCGCCTGCAGACCGATTTTAAGCAGGCATACAATAATCTCGGGCTGGCACTGAAGAAAAAAGGGGACTTAACCGAAGCGGTGGCTGCATACGAAAATGCGGTGAATCTTGATCCTGAATATGCGGAGGCGCTGAGCAATCTTGGTTTGGCGCTGATTGCTCAAGGCAAACTGAAAGAAGCGGAGGAAAATCTGCAAAAGGCGGCGAGTCTGGCTCCGGATTCAGCCAAATTCCGTAATAATATCGGGGTTCTCTTTAATCGCCAGGGGTGTTTTGAAGAGGCGGTCGCAGCAAGCGAAAAAGCCATAACTACGTCCGAGAATCATCTGGAAGCCTATAACAATCTTGGCACCGCATTGATGGAGCTTGAGCGGTTCTCTGAAGCAAATACCGCTTTTGAAAGGGCGATTGCCATTGATAACGAATGCGCAGAGCCACATCACAACCGAGCTCTTGTTCTTTTGCTGACCGGTCGATTCAAGCAGGGCTGGGACGAATATGAATGGCGTTGGCGACATGACGGTTTTTCCACTCCTCAGCGGCCGTTCCCTCAACAATGGTGGGATGGCTCTATGGATGGCGTGGGAAAATTGCTTATATGGGGCGAACAGGGCGTCGGCGATGAAATCCAGTTTGCGGGGCTTATCCGGAATGTAGTTGCCAGAGGAATTGACGTAATCGTTGAATGTGATCGGCGCCTCTGCGGGCTTTTACAGAGGAGCTTTCCTGAAACCCCCGTCATCAAACGCAGCGATCCTCCATCGGATATGCTCAAAGACGCGGCGATTACTCATCAGATTCCGATGTGTTCTATCCCGCGTGTGCTGGGATTAAACCTCAATGAAGCATCCTTTTCAAATTCTTACATCCTTCCGGATAAAAGCTGCCAGGAGCGATTGCGCAGCCGGTACAAAGCGGATAAAAAACCGTTGTTGGTAGGAATAAGCTGGAAAAGCGGAAACAGCCAGGAGGGACCAAAAAGATCGGTTGATTTAAAATACTGGGGTCCAATATTAAAAATCCCGGGTACACGCTTTGTAAGTCTGCAGTATGGCAAATGTTCTGAGCAATTACAGCAGTCTTTTGAGCAGTTTGGTGTGGAGATTTTAGAAGACGAAAGAATTAATCCTCTTACGGACCTGGAGAGTTTTGCTGCCCAGGTAGCCGCGATGGATCTCGTAATCTCTGTGGATAATTCTACGGTACACTTCGCCGGCGCGATGGGGACAAAGGTCTGGACTATGCTGCCGACCGTACCGGACTGGAGGTGGGGACTTGAAGGTGAAAGTACCTGCTGGTACCCTGCTATGCGCCTGTTTCGGCAGGCCGACAGGGGGAACTGGAAACCGGTTATTTCGAGGGTCGCTGAAGAACTCGGTTCATTGGTTAGGTTGAATGAAAGTCGGTAATTCGAGTTAAAGACGGCACTTGCGCTATGCCAGCATATTTACGGAGTTTTCAGTAAACTGCACCTGCGGTTCCATATATTCAGGAACATAGTCAGTGTTTGTTGTCAGCCACTTACTATAAGCGGCGTCATTTCCTTGCGATTCAGGATTCGGCGAGTTTTGCTGCCCAGACCAGCCGTTCTGTCCGGTTGATGATGGATCTTTCGAATTATATTGTTCTTGCTGGTTTGTTAATACAACTTCTATTCTTTTTATCTGAATACCGGAATTCTGAAGATTTTGTATTATCTCAGGCAGTGCCTGTTGTATCCGGTCTTTGGTTTGCGGCTTATCGACCTGCAATAAACCTGTGATACCATCGCCCTGTTCAGTGAATCTTATGGCAACTTTACCAAGTTCAGGCGGATTGAGCCGAATAACAATCTGCTGATTGCCCGATTGGAAAGAACTATTTATGGACTCTTGAATTTGACTGCCTACACTGGCGCCAGAATCAGCATTACCGGCACTCTTCGCAAACGCCATGGGGACAGGTGGGGTTGGCTGTTGTTCTGTAATGGCAGGCCGAACGTTATTGCCAGGCAACTGTTCACCCGGGTTTTTGTTCTGACTTAACGTATGATTCAAAACCAAATTTTCCTGGATTTCGGTGTATGTGTCAGATAGCTGCGTTTGTTGTGGATTTATATTCTGTGCAATAGGCTTGACAGAGAAATTTTTAATCTGAACTCCGTTGTTTTCAGATAATCCAGAAAGGTCCATTTTGTTAGGGCGGTGTTTCTGGCCAGTATCAGTTTTGCGGGGCGTTGTTTGCTCTGTATCTGCTGCGGGTCTTTCCTGTCCGGCCAATACCTTCTGTTGGGCATCAGACGATTGGTCGCCAGGAGCAGCGGGTGGGCCGTTTGATAGCTGCTTTTTTGAGCTTTCAGCAGCAAAAGGCTTGTTTATAACAATCAAAGGTTTACTGTCGGCAGTTATTTTTTGGTTGCTGATGAGTATTTGTGGGATTGATTCTTTGCCGCTTTGCTGATTTTCCTGGTTGACAGGTTTTTCTTTGGCAACAGGCACTTCATCAGAAACCTGCATCTTTCCGATATCTTCGCCTTTTTCAAACCGAGCAGCAGAAGGCTTGTTTATAATAATCGGAAGCTCACTGTCAGCAGTTATTTTTTGATTGCTGATGAGTGTTTGTGAGGTTGATTCTTTGTCGACAAAAGTTTCATCAGAAACCTGCGTTTTTCCAATATCTTTGCCCTTTTCAGGTTGAGCAACAGAAGGCTCGTTTATAACAACCGAAAGTTTACTGTCAGCAGTTATTTTTTGATTGATAGTGAGTGTTTGTGGGGGCGATTCTTTGTCGACAAATGCTTCATTAGAAACCTGCATCTTTCCAATATCTTTGCCCTTTTCAGGCTGAGCAGCGGAAGGCTCGTTTATAACAATCTGAAGTTCACTGTCGGCAGTTATTTTTTGGTTGCTGAGGAGTATTTGTGGGATTGATTCTTTGCTGCTTTGTTGATTTTCTTGGTCGGCAAGTTTTTCTTTGGCAACAAATGCTTCATCAGAAATCTGCATCTTTCCGATATCGCTATCTTTTTCAAATTGAGTATTGGAGATGGGTAACTTATTAGAGATACCAGGTAAAATAATTTCGGATTTTATCTGGTCCTGGTCAATAGTTGGTTGAATAGGCTTATTTGCCGATTCGGCGGTTGTAGATACTATTTGGTTGGGCTCGCCGGTAATTGGTTTGGCAGCCTGAACGATAAGAGAAGGTATTTGCTGGGAACTGGGGGGAGTGGAGACAGTCACTGCCTGTGCGGATTCGCTCGGAATCTGGCCTTCCGCTTGTTGCTGGGGTTGGTCTATGATTTTTGCATTAGCGGCGTTATCAAGTACCTCAGGCCCAGCCAGTATGCCTTGGGCCGCAGGAGGTACCATTTCAGAAAGCGCCCCGGAGTCCTTGTCTTGCTTTTTTATTTTCTTGTCGAGAGTGTGCTTAAAGTTCTTCGACAAGTCGACAACAGCTTTATTGCGAGTGAAAGTTTGTGTATTATCGGTCGTTGCTGTTTTGTCGGTATTTGTTGTTGGCACGTTATCGGCGGCTATTGTGGTGGGCTGCTTTGTCTGCGGGCTTATAATGGGTTCCAACAATGTTGGTTTAGTACCAACATTACCTGCAAACGCACTTTTTAACAGACCTATATCCATATTGTAGTACTGTTAGCAACTGTTATGCCACCATTTGGGAGTAGTTTCTAAAAAAGAGGCAACTCTTTGTTTCGCCGGTAGTTACAAGCAATAAAATGGTAGTGGTTAATTGGAAATAACTTTTGGTTAGCTTTGGTTGCGGCGAGATACTCCAAGCAACAGGAAAGATTTTCCGGTTTTGTAAAAAAAGGGGGTGTGGTGAAGGTTCCTGTGAAGAAGGGAAAATGTAAAAAACATCTGTCTGAATGTATAAGATTCTGACATTGTTGCTTTCGCTCAAAATAGAACTTAATTATGCTTTTGGCTTTTTTAGCGTAAAAAGGCGGTTAATAAACTGAAAATGGCTGACTTTGATTGCTTGGCACAAGTTTTGCTAAACTTAATCAGTGGAAGCAATTTATGCGCTTTTGGAAAGCTTTAGATGTCCAAAACAGACAATATAGTTGACATTATCTCCGCTGGTATAAGGGCGGAAACTCTGCGTCAAAAGGCAATTGCCAATAATGTTGCCAATCTTCAGACGCCGGAATACCGCAGGTTTGATGTCAAATTCAAAGAATTGCTTGCCCAGGCACTGGATTCATCTGGCTCTGTGGATTTAAGCGAAATCGAGGCACAGATTTACCAGCCTAAAGAGACCATTGTAAAATCAAACGGCAATGATGTCAGCCTGGAAGTCGAAGTCGGCGAGATGGTGAAGAATAGTCTTCACCACAAAGCATATGTTCGGCTTCTTCAGAAAAAATATCAGCAACTTGAATTGGCAATAGATGTGAAATAACTCGTATTAATGTTGTCGAGGTTTTAGAGGAAAATACAAATGGAAGTAAATGCCGGCTTTGGCCCTATAGATATAGCGATTTCGGGCTTACGGGCACAAAGTAAACAGATGGAAGTGATTTCATCGAATGTCGCAAATGCCCAGACTACAGATAACGGTAACGGCCAACCTTATCGCAGGCTTGAAGCCGTCTTAAAAACAGATGGTGATGGCATGGGAGGCGTTAGTCTGGATGAAATAACTATGGATATGAGTGATTTGCCGGAGATTTTAAAGCCTGGTCATCCCGATGCAAACGAACAGGGATATGTGACAATGCCCAATGTTAAAATACCGATTGAGATGATGAATTTGAATATTGCAGCAAAGGCGTATCAGGCCAATACTGCGGTATTAAAGCGTTATCAGGGAATGGTGGAAACTACGCTCGAATTACTTAGGTGAGGTGAAATAAAATGGTTAATTTAAATGCTAATGTAAATTCAGTTTTACCCAGGACCACTCCCGGTATTGTTGGGACAACCGATTCCAAAACTACCAGCACCGGCTCTGGTTTTGCTGATACAGTCAAGGCTGTCGAAAAACATCTATTCAAAGTTGATGATCTTCAACGGTCATCGGATATATCCATCAAAGACTTATTATCCGGCAAAAATGAGGACATCAACTCGGTGGTATCAGCCGTGACTAAGGCTGATATGAGTTTTAAACTTCTCGTAGGTGTCAGGAATAAGCTAATTGAAGCCTATAAGCAAACTATGAATATGCCTCTGTAATTGATTATCGGGAAAAACATCGGAAAATGGCCAGCTAACGAAGGGACTTAATGAGTTTTTTTCAGAAAATAGAAGTAATTTGGAAAAATGTAAGTATGGCCCAGCGGGTATTGCTGATTGCGACAATACTAACGGTCGTTGCTATTAGTGTATTTCTTGTCCAATGGGCTCGCAGGCCGGATATGGGACTGCTTTACTCAAATCTTGACACCGAAGAAGCAGCTAAGATTACAGAGAAGATCAGTGAGAAAGGGATTGCTTACAAATTAGCAAAAGGGGGAACGACTATTTATACCCCAAAAGAAAATATTGCCCAGCTTCGCCTGGATATGGCAAAAGAAGGCCTGCCTGAGGGTGGTCAGAAAGGCTACAAAATATTTGATGACGAGAAAATAGGGATCAGCCCGTTTGTACAGAACATTAATTTGAAACGGGCCCTTCAGGACGAGTTGGCCAAAAGCATACAAATGATTGACGGTATAAGTCACGCGCGAGTTCATATAGTCAGTACCGAGCAGACGGTTTTCACATCCAAAGATTCCCAGACGAGCGCCTCTGTATTTCTTCGGTTAAAACCCGGTTACAGGCCGAGCGCCTCGAATATAGCAGCGATTGTACATTTGGTAGCAGGCAGTGTCGAAGGGTTGAAATCTGAAAATATAACTGTTGTGGATAGCCAGGGGCGGCTTCTTTCCGGTGAATCCGATCAGGGTATGGCTGGTGGCGCAGGGACCGTTGCTGACTACCGAGAGAGAGTGGAGCAGAGTTTAGCAGACAAGGTTGAAGATATGCTCACCGCGGTTTTGGGACCCGGGCGGGCAACGGTGCGAGTCAGTGCCGAGATTGATATGACCAGCACGAATATTGCCAAGGAGATTTACGACGAAGGCAATAAAGTAACAAAAAGAGAAGAGATCGGAAGTAAATCTGAGACGGGAGGAAGCGGAGCATCTGCAAAAGACCAGACAGCTGCAACACCGAGCACCAAGAAAGATGAAACAATCGTTACCGAATACGCAGTTCCTAAAACCGTCCAGCAGATAATTGAATTGCCGGGCGTGATAAAATCTTTGGCGGTGGCGGCGGTTGTTGACTTGGATGTAGATGTTGAAACAGGGAAAAAAGAAGGAGAAAAAAAAGAAGGAGAACAGACAGAAACCAAAGTCCAGACCACGAAGATAATGAAAAAGGAGGAGGTTGAGAAACTTATTCAAAATGCGCTTGGCCTTAAGGTTCCTGATAGAGATTCTCTCGAAGTAATTGAAGCCAAGTTCAATCGTCCCGCAGAAGTATTGCCCGGTGAAGAAGAAGCCGGTGGGTTTGATTTTGTAGCGATTGCCCGCCAAAGTTCCCTGGGGATTATGGCGATTTGTGCGTTATTTGTGCTGAAGATGCTTAGCGGCGCAAAGAAAAAGGCAGCTTTGATGTCTGCAACGGAGCAGTCGTCTATAGCTGCCGGGGCTGCCGCTGGTTTGCTTCCGGCGGGCGCCGAAAACGCTGAGTCGTTAGTTTTGCGCAGACAAATAACTAATAGCCTGCGAAATAATCCTGTGCAGGCCAAGCAATTGTTTTCAAGCTGGTTTGAGGAAAAAGGGGATTAAGTAAGTGGAATTGAACGGTAAACAAAAAGCTGCGATGCTGTTGATGAGTCTTGATGCCTTGACTGCTGCTGAATTGCTCAAAGGTCTGGACCCTGAGATGGTTCAGGAATTGGCGGTGGAATTGGCATCTTTGGAGGCATCAGGTTTGTGCGAAGGCAAGGAGAAAATGAAAGTTGCGCGAGAGTTTTGTACCTCGCTTGCAAATAGTTCGAGTCAAGGACTTAACATAGGACATTTTCTTAACGAAATATTGGTAAGCCTTCTTGGCAAGGAGAAGGCGGAGCAAATTCGAACTCAGATAAAAAAAATGACGGCAAAAAAAGATTTGTTTGCAGACATTCGCTCGTCCACTGCGGGCGAATTGGTTTCTGCGCTGGAGGGTGAACACCCGCAGGCGATTGCTGTAGTACTGTCAGAGTTGCCTCCGAAAAAAAGCCAGGAGGTTATGTCGCTTTTGAACGCAGAAACCAGTCGCAAAGTAGTGTGGAATATGACGAATCCGGATCTGCTGACTGGTGGAGTGAAGCAGCGGATGGCGTCTATTGTTAGTGATCGGTTGAAAAGTCTCAAAGGAGAGACTTTTGTGGCAAAGCCGGGAAGACGGGAAGAAAACCTGCGAAAACTTGCTATCACGTTAAGCGGACTGGAGAAAGACCTGCGAGATCAATTACTTGGTGAACTCAGTAAACATGATGAGGAAACCAGCACGATGGTAAAGCGTTTGATGGTAACGTGGGATGATATTCCAGCAATAGCGGACAGGTCTCTGCAGGAATTTCTGCGGAGTGTGGATTCAAAGAAGTTGGCAATATCGCTTTTTGGGGCGGATGAAGGGGTCGTGCAAAAAATACGCTCAAATATATCCGAGAAAGCTGCGGCTACACTTGACGAAGAAGCTTCGCTAATGCAGGAGCCGCTGCCAAAAGAAGTTCTTGAGGCGAGAGAAGAAATTATGAAGCCGCTGCGAGATGCTAATGAGGAAGGCAAACTTAGAATGATCGGGAGATAGTACAATGCCGCAGACACTGACGGTTCATCTTGAAAGACCGGTTACGTCTGTAAGCGTCTTAGATGGTTACAGCAGCGATGGCGAATTGTCTGTTCCCGGCAGTATGAATCCGACGACGGAGACCGAGCAAATCAAGTTGATAAAGGATTTGGAAGCTCAGCGGAGTTTATACAGCGGAATTTGCCGGACACTTCAAGGCCTGATTGCTAAACTCAACCAGTCTTGCGATGAGATATTCACAGGACATAAAGAGCAGATTGCGAAACTTTCGGTGGAAATTGCCAGAAGAGTATTGATGCAAAAAATACAAGATGGTGACTATGAAATCGAATCAATTATTAAAGAAGCACTTAAAAATGCACCCACACAACAAGAACTGGTAGTACATTTAAATCCTGAAGATATGGCAAACTGTCAGAAAGCTCAACAAGATAATAACGGTAGTACATTAGCTGGCGTCAAACTTGTTGCAGACCCCAATATAGGACGGGCGGAGTGTGTGCTTGAGAGCCCAAAGGGCATAGTTAAGTCATTAGTCGAAGAACATCTTGAACAAATCGCCAAAGCACTTGAAAAAGCGGAATAATTTTATGGCTACAAATGAAATTAAAGGGCAAAAACTTCAAGCCCACCAGGATGTGTTTGTGGGTCCTGGGAAAAATCTGATTGATTTTGATAAATTTCACTCAGCCTTGCGTGCAGTGAATTTACTGAATTGCCAGGGTACTGTGACGCGGGTTTCGGGGTTGATGGTTGAATCCAGTGGTCCCAAAGTTGGCTTAGGTGAGCTTTGCGGTATTAATATTCGTGACGGTCGGCGAGTGTTGGCAGAAGTTGTAGGTTTCCATGCAGATCGGCTTATTCTGCTTCCTTTAGAGCACATAGACGGTATATCGCTGGGTGATGCGGTAACCACCCGGACTACTCCGCGTTATATCAACTTGGGTGAGGATGTATTAGGAAGAGTGTTAAACGGATTCGGAGAGCCTATCGATGACAAAGGGCCGCTGGCCGGCACGGAGAAGAAAGCGTTGGATGCAAGTAGCCCGCCGGCATTGAGCAGAGAAAGAATTACCGAACCTTTGGCTTTAGGAATCAGGTCGATAGATAGCTTACTAACTTGCGGCAGGGGTCAGCGGGTAGGCATTTTTGCGGGAAGCGGCGTAGGTAAAAGTGTACTCCTCGGCGACATTGCCAATTCAAGCGACGCGGATGTCAATGTAGTGGCATTGATAGGAGAGCGCGGCAGGGAGGTTCGGGAATTTCTCGAGGAAGACCTTGGCCCTGAAGGCTTAGCTCGCAGTGTAGTCGTGGTTGCCGCTTCGGATGCGCCTCCAATTCAAAGGGTCAAAGCTGCATTTGTAGCTGTAACTATTGCTGAATATTTCAGAGACAAAGGCAGGAATGTTTTATTCATGATGGATTCACTGACCCGTTTCGCACAAGCCCAGCGTGAAATCGGGCTTGCCGCTGGTGAACCGCCGGCCGCAAAGAGTTACTGTCCGAGCGTTTTTTCGCTAATGCCAAGACTTATAGAGCGTTTAGGATTTTCTGAAAAGGGTAGTATTACAGGGATTTTGACGGTGCTGGTTGAAAATGATGATATGTTTGACCCTGTTGCAGACAGTGCCCGCAGCTTATTGGATGGTCATATAGTTTTGTCGAGGAAGTTGGCCGAGCGAGGTCATTTTCCTGCCGTCGACATTTTGGCAAGCACAAGCAGATTAATGCCTGCGGTGGTGAGCAAAGAGCACAAGCTGGCAGCCCAGAAATTCAGGGAAATATATGCTATCTATATCGATGCCGAGGATTTGATAAGCATTGGTGCACATTCACCAGGTAATAACCGTCGGATTGACGGGGCAATTGCCTTAATCGACAGAATAAGCAACTTTCTTATTCAGCCTGTTCGAGAAAAAAATGATTTTGCCGAAACGGTCGGACAAATGACTGCGATTACTCAATCCTGGAACAAATTGTTGAATGCTGATATTGAGAGAGTTGGGAACAAAACTAAATGAAGCGATTTGTATGGCGATTGCAGCGAGTTCTTGACATAAAAACAAAAGAAGAACAAACGAAGAAGGCTCAGTTGGTTAAGCTAACGGAAAAACTTGTCCATGTACGAAGTGAACTGCTGACACAAAAGAGAATATTAGACAATTTAATCAGCAATATAACTGGAGAATCTCTTAAAACCAGATTGGGCAAACAGGAATTTTTTTTAAAATATTCGACAACAACCAATGAGGTGATCGAAAGACTCAAAGAAAAGGTACATGAACTTGAATTGGCCCGGGAAGAAAAAATTGTTGAGGTTTTGAAGGTCAAAAAATTCAAGGGAGGTTTGGAGAAATTACAGGCTGAAGCAAAAACACGATTTATAGCCGAGTCGGAAAGAGTCGAGCAGAAAGAGTTAGATGAAAAAGCTGCTATTAGTTTTACTCGAAAAAGGCAGTGCCTGAAATTGTGACAGAAATAAAAGATCAGGGGAAATAAAGGTGAATAAAAAACTAATAATAATTACATCAATAGGCGGCCTGGTAAGTTTTGCGGCGATGTTCATGTTTGCATGGTTTACTAAGCCGTCTGCTAAAACTCCGGATGCCGAGGTGGCCCAGCCAATAGTTAGCACAGAAGACGCCAATGCCACCAAAATCCCTGAACCGCGAGCTTTTGTAAGTAGTGCTGCCGGCGCAATCGACAGCAAGATAAAAAAAGCCATGACGGAAAAGCAGCTCAAGAGTCTTGTTTATGAGGTGCGGGAAAAGATTCAGGAATATGATAATAAGCTGGAAGACCTTAAACTCCAGGAGCAGAAACTGCAGGTAACTGGCGATACGTTAAAAAAGGACATCAAGCAGCTCGATGATCTGCGAATTGAACTTGCCTCGACCGTTGCCAGTCTCAAGGTGGAGCGGGATAAATTGCTTAAGAGCAGAGTTGAAATTGCCAATATTGAAAAGACTAATCTGGTATCCATAGCAGCCACTTATGACAAAATGGATTCAGCCCAGGCAGGCAAAATATTGACAAATATGAGTCAGGCTCAAAACAACAGCGCCGATGACGCCGTAAAAATCCTCTACTATATGTCTGAGAGAGCCAAGGCCAAGGTATTGGCTTCTATAGCTGAGACAGAGCCGACAGTTTCGGCATATTTTTGTCAAAAATTAAAACAGATAATTGAAGGCAAGTAACTTTCTATGGATATCGCAACCATAATAGGTGTAATCTTTGGTTTTACAGTCGTTATCGGCACAATTCTCTTCGAGGGAAATTTGGCTATTTTTTTCAATATTCCCGCTATAGCAATAGTGGGAGGCGGAATGACTTGTGCAACGATGATACATTTTTCTCTGCCGCAGTTTTTGGGAATCTTCTCTGTAGTCAAAAAGACGCTTGTTGTAAAGATACCTTCACA
>Ga0315276_10000197_pt1 | contig 49959 bp, 44 predicted proteins | sample YL17G05_0_MG_FD_204542 | JGI IMG/M metagenome (GOLD analysis project Ga0315276, IMG submission 204542) | Sediment microbial communities from Yellowstone Lake, YNP, Wyoming, USA - YL17G05_0 | ecosystem: Environmental > Aquatic > Freshwater > Lake > Sediment | place: USA: Wyoming | collected...
CTGGGCCTGAAGCGAATAAGTATCAGCCGTTGCCTTTGTAAAGTCAAAGTGCGGCATTTCCTTTTCCGCCTCCTTGGCTATCTCCCTCATAGCGTCAACGGCGGCAGCGGGATTCTCACCAACACTGGTTTCGGCGGACAACATAACGGCATCCGACCCTTCCCAGACGGCGCCGGCAACATCGGTGGCCTCTGCGCGTGTCGGCTTTTTCGCGTGAATCATCGATTCCAGCATCTGAGTCGCCGTAATCGACGGCTTGCCGGCGGCCATGCATTTTTTAAGTATCGTCCGCTGAATGATCGGGATCTTGTTAAACGGCATCTCGATACCCAAGTCGCCCCTGGCAACCATAACTGCATCCGAGACATCGATAATGCGGTCAATGTCATCCAGCGCCTCCGGTTTTTCGATCTTCGCGACGATTCTGATATGGGGCGCAGTGCGCTTCAAAATCTTTCGGAGTGCCAAAATGTCATTTGCAGAGCGGACAAAGGAGAGCGCTATGTAATCCACGTCCTGTTTGACCGCAAATGCCAGAATCTTTTTGTCCTGTGCCGTGAGAGAAGGTATCTCAAGTTTGGTCTTGGGTAGATTGATGCCCTTATGCGTGCCGATCTCGCCACCTGCCTTCACAGTGCATTCAACATTCTTTTTGCTCACTTTCATCACATGAAGCTCCACAATCCCGTCATTAATAAAGATCTTATCTCCGGTTTTAAGTGCGCAGTGAATGTCTTTATGGGGGATTGGGATTCGGTCATCTGTCTGCTTCGTTTGGCCGCATGCGAGTGTCACGTGATCGCCAGAATGCAGACAAAATGGGTCATGTTTGAGTACGCCTACGCGGAATTTCGGGCCGGGGAGGTCAAGCAATATACCGATGGGCGTGTCTTGCTTTTTTGCAATTGTTCTTATGAGCGAAATCGCATTCCTGTGCTCTTCTAGTGTTCCGTGCGCACCATTTATGCGGAAGAGATCAGCGCCGGCGTGCATCATGGCAGTAAGCACGCGTTTGTTCCTGCTTGCCGGGCCAATCGTTGCGATGATCTTTGTCTTGTTCCAGTTTTTCATGTCATTTGCCTAGAGGATGCCCCACTGCTTGTGCATTTGGGGCGCCATCGAAACGTTTGGTAGATAAGTCGAGAAAATGCGCAAAAGCGAGCTGAGGCGGCTGTCGGTAATCGTTTCGTGGAATGTGAGCGTCGGACTTACGGGCTGAAGGATAATCGGGAGATATTTGTTTGTATGTGAGATGAGCCGGATCGCTTCCTGAAGATCACGGTCCATTGTGCGTTCTGTCACGACGATCTTGATATAAATCTCCTTGTGCCCCGTTAATGCCGTTCTCAGGAACTCTGCATGCTCGGCCCAAAGGGGCTTGGTGCCCGTCGATGACGGGAGCTTGAAATCCATGCTGATGATGTGAACGTGCGCAAGAACTTGGGCCAGTGCTGCGGCATGAACGCCATTGGTTTCCAGCAGGATGCGTTGTTTGAAGGATTGCGTCGGCAGCCACTCTGAAAGAAATGCAACCTGAAGGAGGGGCTCTCCACCCGTCACGCTGATGCATTCATTTTCAAACGAATCTATAAGCTCATTTAGTTTGGTTGCCGTCACCGGATTGGGAACGTCGATGAAGGATTCATATCTTGGCGGTGATTCGATGCGGCACACGTCATGGTGCATGAAGGCCTGCGGTGTATCACACCAGCGGCAGGAAAGACTGCACTGCTCAAAGCGGACGAAGGTCATCGGCGTTCCTGCATAAGGACCCTCACCCTGAAGCGAGCTGAAGATCTCAACAATGTTTGCCGTGTGGTTCATGATGCCTGTGACTAGTGGTTGCAGGCCTTAAAAAAAAACAACTATTGACCATTGGCAATGGACAATTGACCAAAAAAATCAATGGTCATCATATCAAGGTACTGAGCGCACTTTGCAACGAGCAATATTCATTGAGTTCAATTCCTCAATATATCTTCGCATAAGTATATCAGCAAATTGCTTCGGATCAATATCATAATCAGCAAGGCCCTTTGTCGGCACCGGCGTTTTATCGCTTTTTATATTGATTCCAAAATGGATAAGACAAGACACGGGCGACGCTGTTGCAATCGACACGGATAATTTCTTTTCGCCGTCATAGAGATCATCGCCTTTGCGTTCTACGGCATTGCATCGGTCATGGCGTTTCAGTTCTTCAGTCGCGATAACCGCAAGCAAACGCTGGCGCAATATCATTGATGAAAGATCGGCTGAAAAGCTCTCCACGAGAAAATGGAGCATCGATGTGCTGTAGATATTTTCTTTTGCCTTAACATCGACCAGATCGACCATGTTCTTGAGGGGAACATCGGCACCGCCGATGAAGGCTGCGACGGCATCGCCAAGGAGCCCCGTCTGCTCATAAATCCAGTGGGAGCGGAGTTGAGTGCCGTCGTACTTGATGTTTTCTGTGAGAAAACGCGATTCCATATATAAAATCCTAAGCACTAATATCGAAATCCTAAACAAATCCAAAATTCAAATGACCAAAATTCCAAACAACGCGTTTTGAATATTTGAATTTAGAATTTGTTTAGAATTTAGGATTTTGTGCTTAGATATTAGGATGTCAAATATCATTTAAATTGTTTGCTTATAACTTCCCATGCACCAATCGTCCTAAATGCCCGTATTGTCCTAGCACACGATTCGCATCGGCCGCACATTTTAGCACCGCCTTCGTAGCAACTCCAGAAAAAACGCGTATCAAGCCCTAATTTCAAGGCACTGCGGGCGATTTCGATTTTATTCATCTTCTGTGTCGGGCTCACAAGTTTAGGGTGTGATAGGGTAGAAGACAACAAGAGTTTGTTTTCAGTTTCAATAAAGCGAATCGAATTATCCGGAAAAGTTTGGGCCTCTTCTGCGTTAAAGCCCGATACAATTGTACTGCAGTGCTTGGCCTCAGCGTAGGCTGCGGCAATGTTTACAAAGACCGCGTTTCGGTTTGGAACCCAGACGGCCCGTGCACTCTTTTTTTCCCTTTTGCGTGTTTTGCCCAATTCGCCGGCTTTAAATTTTGGCAACGATTTTGAATTGTCCGTCAGTGGGGAATGGGAAATTACTGTAAGCCAAGGCAATGATATGACTTCATGCGAAATTTTGTAATGCCTGCAGAATGCCTTGGCCGTTTCAATTTCACGAGCCGCCGCGCGTTGTCCGTAATCAAAGGTCAGCGCAAGTGCGATATTGTATCTTTTTTGCGCCAGCAAAGTTGCAACGGCGGAATCAAGACCACCCGAGAGCAATGTAATAGCTTTTTGCTTCATATTTTTTCACCGCAGAGACACAGAGATCACAGAGAAAAAATATAAATTGAAACCTCTGAAAAACTGTTTTTTATTCTTCGAGCGACCCCGAGCTTGTCGAGGGGGAGTCGAGAAGTCGAAGATCTCGAGCAAAGTCGAGAGATAAAGGAGATTTTATCTTCTCGACCTGCTCGAAGAATAAAATCTAGCACTTTTTCAGAGGATTCAAATTATGTATTTCTCTGTGCCCTCAGTGCCTCTGTGGTGGAATAATAAGTTGCCCCATGTTTCTCATCTTCCCACGCGGTTATGGAAACAAGTGTGGCGTTTTTGTTCTTAGTCAGTGCAAAGAGTTTGTCATATATATGATGAGCTACGTTTTCTGCTGATGGGCTAATTGTTTTAAATTGCTCAAGCTCGTTCAGGGTCTTTCCCTGAAATGGAAAAAGGATTTCTTGAAACGCCCTGTCGATATCACGGAAGTCAATTGCGCATCCGGCGGGATCTAATGTTTTTGATTGGAACTTCGCCTCGATTATCCAATGGTGGTCGTGTGGGCATTCTTGAATCCCTTCGTAGTCTCTCAATCCATGAACGGCCAGAAACCCTTTTTTAACGATTACTTCGAACATAAAAATTGACGATGCCTCAAGGACAACATTAGAACTTCTTTTCAGAGATTCGAGCTAATCATGAAAACAGCTCACTTTTCCAGTCAAAAATCGCAATGTTTCGAGCCCGAAAACACAAGCATGGCCCGACCGCTTTTTCCCGGCGATGCTCCGTAAACAACCTGCAGCCTTTTATGGGGCCAAGTCGAGACTGGACCGAAAAGTTAAGATGTTGATTGAAAAAACATCAAAAATATTTCAGCCTTAACTTGATAATATCATACAAAGTTCTCAGCGCCACAGAAGGTATTTTTAGAGATCCGCCGGGCACGTCTTTCCATTCGTGGACCGGACATTCGATTATTTTCAAATCTTTCATTCTCAGGAGAATCTCGACATCAAAACTCCATTTCGAAACAAACGGCTCTGAAAAGAATTCATCGATCGATTCTTTTCGGAACAGCTTTGCCCCGCATTGAGAATCATATGATTTGACCCCCAATACGATATGAACTGCCGTGGCGTAGATGCGGCCCAAATAGTGTCTCACGGCCGTCCGCTCAATTTTGCTGCCCAATTTCCTGACCCGGCTTCCCCAGACGGAATCAATTTTTTCATCGTAGAACTTAGAATAGGAAACAAAGTTGTTTAGTTCACGCAAGGGTGTTGCCAAATCGGCGTCCATGAAACCCACCCACTCCAATTCATCAAATATGGGCAATGCTTTAGTGTATAAGAATCCCCTTCGTACCGCCTCTGCCTTTCCGCGATTTTTATCCAGATCCAGCAGGAACATGTTTTTGCTTAAGTTGTTTTTTAAAATTTCCAGCGTATTGTCCGTCGAACCGTCATTAACAAACAAAAAATAACAATTCGATTTAACGGAACGATATTTTTCAAAATCGAGACGCTTAGCCTCATTGTAACAAGGAATCACAAGACAGATTTTTTCTGAAAAATCGCACATAACGAATCTCCTGTTAAAATCATCTTGCGCTTTCAAAAAAGAGGGTCGGTAATGAACCGGGAGTTCACGATGAGCTAAGATGAGCCGAAGGGCTCACAATGACATTGAAAGAGATCTCCCTGATCTTGAGCTGCAATGATTCGAGGCCATTCCACGAATTGATCTGCGGCGTGAAGGCGATTGACACATTTTGACCGACCTGAAGTGTGGTTTCGCCCAGTCCAAAGCCAATCGTGTCGAAATAGAGGTTGTTATCACCGGCAAGGCTCATTTTTAGATGGTTTTTCCCTACGATGCGGAAGTTTACCACTCTGAGATTGTTTGCGCACAAAATGGGTTCGGGATTGCCGAGTCCGAATGGTTCAAACAGTTCGATTTCCCGAGCGAGCTTAATGGTTATGTCTTTATGTTCCGCAAGCGCATCGATCGTGACACGAGGCGCTCTCTGGGGCGGCGCAATCTCCGCACAGCAGGCCTCGAATATCTTGCGAAACGAGTCAATGCGCGTTGTTTCAACCTGCAACCCCGCTGCCTGCGCATGGCCTCCGAATCTATCCAGCAGATGAGAGCACTTTCCGAGCGCCTCCACGATATTCAAGCCCGATACGCTCCGTGCCGACCCTTTTGCCTTTTTCCCTTCGGCAGCGATGACGACGGCGGGAAGCGCGTAACGCTCCACAAGTTTTGAGGCAACGATGCCGATGATGCCCGCGTGCCAGTTTTCCTGTGCGACAACAATTGCGGCGCGCTTGTGCAATTCTTCGCACTCAATCAATTCAATTGCCTCTTGAAGTATGCGTTCCTCAATGCGTTGCCTGTCTGAATTGAGGGTGTCCAGTGCGCGCGCAATTTCATGGGCATAGTGGATGTCATCGGTTGTCAGAAGTTCAAGGGATGGCAGCGCGTCTCCCATGCGCCCCGCCGCGTTGATTCGCGGTGCAAGCCGGAACGCGACGTTACCGGTTTTGAGTGGGACGCCCTCAAGACCACACACGCCAATTAGAGAACGCATCCCGGGTTTCATGGAGTTTCGCGCAATTTCCAGGCCATGCTTTGCAAAAATGCGGTTGACACCGGTCAGGGGAATGACGTCGGCGATGGTGCCCAGCGCGACAAGATCCAGATGTTCTTTTAGATTGGGTTCGTTTAAATGTAGGAGTTTTTCCCCGCGCAGCCTCTTTCGGAGCGCCATTAATAGAAGAAATGCGACTGCACAGCCCGCCATCTCCTTTTCAGGCAAATCGATATCAGGGCGTTTCGGATTTAAGAGGATATGGTCGGGGATATCCAAAACCTCATGATGATCCGTCACAATTATGTCGATGCCATGTTTGTGGGCATATTCAATTTCGGGAAGCGACCTTGTTCCGCAGTCAACGGTGATAATGAGAGACGCGCCCAGCGTTTTTAATCGGTCAATCGCGGAGGTGTTAAGGCCGTAACCTTCTGTCAGTCTACATGGGATAAAGACGAGCGGCTCATGGCCGATTGAACGCAAAAATCTGGTAAGCAGCGCGACACCGGTGATGCCGTCAACGTCATAATCGCCGTAGAGGGCGATGCGTTCTTTGGCCTTCAATGCCGCGACGATCCGGTCAACTGCCTTGTCCATATCCGGCAGGCAAAATGGATCCGGAAGTTCCGAAAGATTGGGATTTAGAAATCGTTTTGCGTCGTAGACCGTTGCGATTTTGCGGTTTAAGAGGATCTGCGATGTTATGGGATGGATCTCAAGCGCAGCCGAGAGGCGGCGCCGACCCTCAAAATCTGGGGGATGGATGAACCACTGGGTATCCATAGAGTTTGATAACATTCACCACAGAGGCGCAGAGGATTTCTCCGTGCCCCTTGTGTCTCTGTGGTTGGGTTGACTATCTCTTGTACCAAGCTTGAATCCTAGGCCATGTCTTATAGAGTCCGATATAGCATGGCGAGGCGATAAAGATCGAAGAATACGTTCCGCAGAAGAAACCAATTATCATTGCAAAGGCGAAGTCATGCAGGGTTCCACCCCCCCTCATGAAGATTACAATCAGGACAAAGAGCACTGTGAGCACCGTGATAATTGTTCGGGCAAAGGTCTGGTTTATGGACAGATTGACCACGTCCTTGATCGTATTCGCATTTATGAGATGGCCGTTTTCACGGATTCGGTCATAGACGATGATCGTGTCATTGATCGAATAACCGACAATGGTCAGAAGCGCTGCAAGTGTGGACGTGTTAAATTCCTTGTGTAGCAGCGCAAATGCACCCATGGTTATTATTACATCGTGGATGAGTGCGATCACAGCGCCGGGTGCAAAGAAAAAATCAAAGCGGTATCCAATATAGATGAGCATCAAGATCACAGCAAAGGCAACAGCAAGCCACGCCTTTTTCCTGAGTTCCTTACCCACCTTGGGACCCACAGTCTCTTCAGATTCAAGCGTGGCCTTGTCCTTGCCAAATGTCTCCTCCAAACCTGCTGTTATCTGCTCGCCCAACTTTGCATGTTCCTCAGGGAGCGCTACTTTGATGGTCATCCGGTTTTCCTGCGGATTGCCGTAGCGGACGACATCGGCGTCGCTCATATTCATTCTCTGTAAGGCCCCTCGGACATCTCCTTCACTCACAGATGCCTGAAATCTATAAGTCAACTTTGCGCCGCCCTCAAAATCAATGCCGTAATTGAATCCGTACTTTAAAATGATCAAGAGGCCTGCAAGTGTGAGTATGGTCGAGACGGTAATGAGCACCCACTGATATTTGACGAATGGTATGTGAAATTTCAGTTTATGCATTGTTTCCTCTTACTTTCGTGAGATCGTAAGATCGTGAGGTCGTGATATCGCTTTGAAGATTCCTGAGCGATCTTGCGATCTCACTATCTCACGACCTCGCGATTAAACGCTGATCCGAGCAACCTTTCGCTTAATCAGTAGATAATCAAACATCATGCGCGTGCACACAATTGCGGTGTACATACTGACAACAAGACCGATGATCAATGTGACAGCAAAACCGCGGATCGGGCCGGTCCCGAATTGGTACAAAACAATTCCTGCAATCAAGGTCGTCAAATTTGAATCGATGATTGCGCGCATGGCATTTCCGTAGCCGGCGTCAACCGCAGCTTTTATGGTTTTTCCAAGCGCAAGCTCTTCCCGTATGCGCTCGAATATGAGGACGTTTGCATCGACCGCCATGCCGAAGGTCAGCGCGATACCTGCGATGCCGGGGAGGGTTAGAGTCGCCTGAAAGAGGGCCAGCGCTGCAAGCAAGAAGAGAAAGTTGAAAATCAGGGCAAAATCAGCGAGCAGCCCCGAAAATTTGTAATAGACAAACATGAAGACGACGACGATGAGTGTGCCTACGATTGCGGCCCACACGCCCTTGTGTATTGAATCGGCTCCGAGTGACGGTCCGATAATAGTCTTTGTCGCCTCAGTGAGCTGAGCAGGCAGCGCGCCTTCCTGCAGGACAAGCGAGAGATCTTCGGCCTCTTTGATGAGATCGGAATAGTTGCCGTATCCCAATGTGATCTGCGCATTGCCGCCTAAAATAGGCTCGCGGATGACCGGAGCCTTCGTGACGGTGCCGTCCAGCAGGATCGCCATCCTCTTGCCCACGTTCTTCGTTGTAGTCTCGCCAAAAAGCGTTGAACCGGTGGGGTCAAAGCTCAAGCTGACATACGGCTCGTTGTTGTGGACGTTGACCTGAGCATTCTTGAGCATGTCACCTGTCACTTCGGCCTTGCGGTGGAGGAGATATGGAATGCCTCCGGTGATTCTCTTCGTCACAGGATCGAACTGCGTTTCAAATGCGATTTCATCATCGGCAGGAAGCTTGCCTTTCAGGACCTCGTTTATGTTCGCGACGGTCTTGATCGAATAATCGTCCGGGATTTCATTTTCCTTCCTCGCGTCCGCGATCATCTTCTGCAGCTGCGGCGTGGGGAGTGTTTCATCAACGATCTTGAACTCCAGCTGGCCGGCCTTCTTGATAATTCCTATGGCGCGGTCCGGATCCTTCATACCGGGAAGCTCCACCGCAATCCGGTTGCTTCCAAGGCGCTGAATCGATGGCTCGGCGACACCGTAACGGTCGATGCGGTTTCGCACCTTTTCAAGCGCCTGCTTTGATATCTGGCTGTTGATGTAGCTTGAATATTTTTCGCTCAAACCCAGAACAAGGGTTGGCTCAGGAGTCGAAGCGGCCATTTTTTTGACGAGGGTGTCTCCGTATTGCTTGTTCACATATTCAAGCATGTGATTTATGTCGCCTTCGCTCTTTGCCTTGATGATGATAGTGTGGTTTGAGGTGTCCTGTTTTAGCTCGGAGAAATCGATCTTTTCCTCTTTGAAGGCGCGATCGAGGTCTGTGACCATGAGGTCAACCTTGTTTTCGATTGCCTTGGCCAGTTCCACTTCAAATTCAAGATAGATGCCGCCGCGCAAATCCAGACCCATGTTGATCCACTTTGAGGGGAACGCGTTAAAATACCACGGCAGGGGAGTGCCCTCCTCCATGGACTTTTCAGATTTCTCCTTGAAGCCGGCAAATGTCGGCACAAGGAGATAGGCGGCAAAGACAGTAAGGAAGGAGAGCAGTGCCACCTTCCATTTCCAAGCGCTTGGCATGTTGATCTCTCTTCAAATATTCCCATCCTTTGTAAGGAGGGGAGGGTTAATTTTGTGGTTGAATAGCGGCGATTGCCTCGCGGCTGAACTTAATCTTCACGTTATCGGAGACCTCAACGGTGACCGTATTTTCATTCATGCCATAGATGATCCCGTGGATGCCGCCGCGCGTAATGACCCTGTCACCCTTGCGCATCGCACCCAGCATCTCACGATGCTTCTTTTGCTGCTTCTGCTGCGGCCTGATCATGAGAAAATAGAAGATCGCGAAGATGATGATGAGCGGGGCAAGGGTCGTGTACCAGCTTGCCTGCTGGCCGCTTCCTGTGCCCGGCTGACCCGCCATTGCGTATGCCGTGCTGATGAAGAAATTCATTTAAGCCTCCTTAATTCGTTTGATCGTGGGGTCGTTAGATCGTGAGATCGCTGCGATACCACGATCACACTATCTCACGACCTCGCGAGATAATAGAAATTCTCTTTTAAATTCACCAAACTTCCCTTGTTTTATCGCAAGTCTGGCTCGCTCTAGCAGATTGAGGTAGAAATGTAAATTATGAATTGTGTTGAGCATGGAGGACAGAATTTCACGGGATAGCGCGAGATGGCGCAGGTATGCCCTGCCATAGTTCATGCACGTCTCGCAGGAACACGCCTCATCAACGGGCCGGGGATCGTCTGCAAACTCGGCATTTCGTATATTCAAATCACCCCTTGATGTGAAGAGACAACCGTTTCTGGCATTTCTGGTGGGTAATACACAGTCGAACAGATCTACACCACGATCGATACACTGCAGAAGATCTTCGGGCGTCCCAACGCCCATGAGATAGCGGGGCTTGTCTTTGGGCAGGGCTTCGGTGCAGACATCCACCATTTCATACATTAGATGAATGGGCTCGCCCACGGAGAGACCGCCGATGGCGAAACCATCAAAATCGTGAGGTCGTGAGATCGTGAGATCGTGAGATCGCATCGACACCCCCTCACCCTTTTCCCTCTCCCCTGAGGGGAGAGGGTGGGGGTGAGGGGTGGAAATTTCCATTAACATTTTAATATATTCACGCCTCAACTCCGGAAACATTCCTCCCTGAACTATTCCGAAGAGCGCATTGTCAGACGTGCGTGCATCAAGGCATCTCTTCGCCCACCGAAGCGACAATTTCATGGACTCCAGCGCCTTTTTTTCATCCGCGGGGTAGGGGAGACATTCATCCAGGACCATCATGATGTCGCTTCCAAGCGCCTCCTGAATCTCAATTGCCAACTCCGGTGTGAGAAAATGGCGATCTCCGCCGTCGAGGTGCGACTGAAACTCAACGCCGTCTTCTGTCAGCTTCTTTCTTAAATCTGCCAGCGAGAGGATCTGAAATCCGCCGCTGTCGGTCAGAATCGGACCGTCCCAATGCATGAATTTATGCAGACCCCCAAGCCTCTTTATGCGCTCATGTCCGGGACGCAGATATAAATGATAGGTGTTCGACAAGATTATCTGAGCCCCGATTTTCTTGAGCCCTTCAGGCGTCATCGCCTTGACGGTTCCCTGCGTGCCAACAGGCATGAAGGACGGCGTGTCAAACTCCCCATGCGAAGTTTGAATCCGGCCAAGGCGACACTTCGTGCCCGAGCCCTCATTGATAAGAGTGAATGAAAACATGGTGAACGGCTTATATGCGGGCGAGACAGATTTTTCCACCTTTTTTATTGATATTGCATACATTCTTTCCATAGACACCGTTTTAAGGATGATATAAAGAAAGACAAAAAAGGGGGGCGCTATGGCCAAGATGATTCATAAGCGTTTTGAATCCCCGGACGAGATCCGTGTTTTTGAAAAGGGGAGGGTGGAACTTGTGAAGTTGGGGGAGGGGATGGTTGGCCGGATGACGTTGGAGCCCGGATGGCGCTGGTCACAACATGTAAAACCTATTGCAAACACATCGTTGTGTGAGTCGCCACATTTCGCATATCACATTTCCGGCAGAATGCATTTTGTCATGGAAGATGGTACGGAATTTGAGGCAGGCCCCGGTGAGGTCATTATGCTTACCGGCAGACACAATGCGTGGGTTGTAGGAAATGAGACAGTCGTCATTGTCGATTGGTCAGGTGTCAAAGATTACGCGGAAAAAAGATGAGATCCTTTATGTGATCAGCATACAATCGCCAAAACTGAAGAGGCGATAGCGGCTTTTTATGGCATCGGCGTAAGCTGCGAGGATTGCCTCGCGACCTGCAAAGGCCGAGACAAGCATGAGCAGTGTCGAACGAGGCTGGTGAAAATTTGTAAAGAGCCCGTCAACCAGCTGAAAGGTGTAACCGGGCGTTATGAAAAGATGAGTTTTTCTCTTTCCGGAAGAGCACACACCTCCTTGAGAGCCAGATTCTATCGCGCGACAAGTGGTCGTGCCTACGGCAATAATCCTGGAATTTCTTTTCTTGGCCTGATTGATGATGTCGGCTGCCTCATCTGATATCTCATAGTGTTCACCGTGCATCTTATGATTACGAATATCGTCAGATCTGACGGGCGCGAATGTGTCTGCGCCGACATGGAGTGTGATGTGCGCGATTTCAACTCCGCGATTTTCAATTGCCTTGAGAAGTTTCTCTGAGAAATGAAGCCCCGCAGTTGGCGCAGCAACGGACCCCGGCTCTTTTGCATAGATCGTTTGATAACGATTCCGATCTTCATCCGAATACGACGCAAAATGTTCGCGTTTGATATAAGGCGGGAGGGGCGGCACGCCGCGGCGTTCGACGGCGCGCTTCCTGTGACCGGCTCCAAATTCGACAATCAAAAAATCGCCGTCACGTCCGACGACCTTGGCAGTTGCGGAGACGCCAAAGAAGAGTTTATCGCCACGGCGATAATTTCGGACGCGTTTTGTGAGACAGCGCCACTGTTCTACAAAAGTTTTGTCATCGCGAGTCCCTGAAAATCCCCCCACACCCCTCTTTGCCAAAGGGGGGCAAGGGGGGATTTGTGAGATTGCTTCGCTGCGCCCCGTATTACAGGGCTTCGCTCGCAATGACACCGTGTGGGCCTCCCTGATATTTTCCACCAAAAGCAATTCAACCGGTCTGCCGCCGCTTCGTTCACCGAAAATTCTGGCGGGTATGACCTTTGAATCATTAACTACAAGAACATCTCCGTCTTTCAGGATCTTGGGAAGATCGGTAATATGCCCATGCTTCCGTGTGCCGGATCTGCGTTCGAGAATCATCATCTTTGATGCCGATCGTTCCGGCAGTGGATGCTGGGCAATCAACTCTTCGGGAAATTTGTAGTCAAAATCGGATAATTTCATGATGCAGTATTGAAGTGTTTGAGTGTTTAAGTGTTGAAGTCAAAAGACTTAAACACTTCTACACTTAAACACTTACGCACTTAGCGGGTCAGTAAATCGTCACCATCTCCGCATCCGGATAATAAAATTTCAGTATATCAGTATACGCGTATCCCTCTTCCGCCATTCCCTTTGCCCCCCATTGACACATCCCTACGCCATGGCCGTATCCGTGTCCCTCAAACACAATGTTTGCTCCGGCAAGGCGGACTTCAAACCAGGTGCTTTTAAGATTGGCCCAGCCCAACAACTTACGCAATTCGGTCGCCTTGATGTTATGTATGCCGGTATTGGTTTCCAGTACGAGTGTGTCTACTCGCGGCGAATCAAAAAAAGGGATCGTTGTGACCGAAATTATCGAATCAAAACGAACCCCGTTGTTTGCAAGTACTTTTTGAAAATCAGTTCGCGGGATGCGATAGGACCATTCACGTTTCGGCGATCTCTCGCAGTAACGATCTTCGATTGTCGGCGGGCCCTGCGCATCACTCCATACATTGTGCGCATGCTCTGTAAAACCGCCGCAGCAGCTGTGATAAAAGCTGGGAAAGATCATGCCGTTTCGCCTGAGGACCTGACCGCGCGTTGCTTCCAGGATACGATACACATGCGCCTCTTCCCTGTGGGCGCCGTCATAGACCTGATCGAGCATTGTCGATTCTATATCGTAGGGCGAGTCCGGGCGGGCCTGCCGCATACGCTCCATCTGACTGATTGCGTATGTCCTTGCGGCAACCGCCTGTGCTTTTATAACCTCTACCGGCCAGTTCGATGAGATTTCGCTGTTTATGAGTCCCACAAGATAACTTTCGATAGGGAGGTCATTGACCACGATAATGTTGTTGCCATTCTGAACGATATGCAAGGTCCCCCGGAATGTCCTCGTGCCGATACGGTAATCGCGTCCTTGTATAAAAAGCTCACTGCCATCCAGCGGCCTTCCATTTATGCGAAGACCGTTAGATGTTGTGACAATAGTGGCGATGCGCAGCTTTGATACGGGCCGCGACAGGGTATCGGTTATCGACAGGAGCCCCCCGCCATTTGCTTCAACCGTTACAGAAGAGTGGGCGTTGACCACCGCTACACGTATGGTTGGTTCCAAAGATGCGGCATAGGAGACAAACCCCAAGGCCAAAATGATACATATTATAATGATGCGTCGAACCATTTGACCTGAAAAATCACATTTTCCCCAATTAAGTCAATAAATTACTCCTCCCCTTCGACTCTACTCAGGGCAGGCTTACAAAGGAGGGGAACCCCTCGATATCCCCATTGATCTCTCGACGTGGCGCCGGTAGGGTGAGAGTGTCCGACACTAGTTGTCGGACACCTCACCCACCTCAAGCGCCGCTCTCGAGGTTGATTTTCCTTAAAAAAAGTGCGCAACAAATTTCAATATGTGCCGATAATGGAAATGAAGCCGGTCCGCCTCGTAAAAGGGGGCTGAGAGAGGATTTAGTGAGGGTTTACCGAAAAACGGGGGTTCGCTTCTCCATACCGGTGAAGGTGATGCTTCTGACGGGCATCATTTACCTTGTCACCTGGTTGGGAGGGGTCTACCTTGAATCTCAGGGACTTGTTGATTTTTCGATGTCCATATTTGGAATTGAACTGCGCTATATATTTTGGGCACTACAAGTCCTTACTGCGGCAATCGCGGCGACTGTCGGGACACACTTTTTCCTCGACCGGCCGCTTGCACGCCTTTCAAACGCAATGAAACATGCCGAGGGCGGAGACTTTTTGATACGCGCCCCGGTTCTTTCCCGCGACGAGCTGGGCGAACTGTCGCGCAGTTTCAATCACATGCTCTCAAGGCTCACAGACATGGCCGCGCACAAGATTCAGGCGGAGCATGATCTTATTGTGGCGCAGGAACAGCTCAAATTCAGAAAACAGATTGAGGAAAAGAGCCGCATTATCGAGCGGACCAACCGCACGCTTGAACACCTCGTCAAGGATCTCTCGCTCATTTACGAAATCGGTCAGGAGGTGAACTCGGTGATCGACCTTGAATCGCTCTACGAGAACATCACGGCGACGTTAAAAAAATACCTGAAGATCAGCGAGTTTGCGATCCTCATCTTTGACGAGAAGAAAGAAGCATTGAACGTCAAGGCGGCCAGCGGTTTTCCCGACAATGACGCGATCCTTCGCGCCGTGTTCCGTGAAGGCGAGGGAATTTCAGGCATAGTCGCAGAGACGGGCAAGAAGATTTATGTGAAGGATACGGGAAGAGAGGAGCGCTTCCTTCATTACAAGGGTGAGCGCAGAATCGAGGGGGCGTCCATGCTCTCGGCACCCCTTGTCTTTAAGGGAGAGGTCCTCGGCGTCATCAATTTTGGGAGGCAGGGGATCAACAGCTTTTCGTTTTCAGATATCAAAATGCTCACACTGGTGGCCGGACACGTGGCGCTGGCGATTGCCAATGCGAGGCTCTACACCAAGACGCGCGAGCTCTCCGTGAAGGATGAGCTGACTCAGGTGTATAACCGCCGCCATTTTCAGCATATGCTCCAGATGGAATGGAAGCGCGCCGTTCGTTTCTTCCGCGATCTTTCCATCATCATGATAGATGTCGATCACTTCAAGGCGTACAACGACACCTTCGGACATCTTGAAGGCGACACAGTCTTAAAACAGATTGGCCAGATCCTGCAGCGTAACCTGCGTGAAGTTGACACCGTTGCGCGATTCGGCGGTGAGGAGTTTGTCCTTCTTCTGCCCGACACCGACAAACACGGCGCCATCGCAGTGGCGGAAAAAATACGCCATCTCGTTGAGCAGAATCGTTTCATGACACAGGACCACAAGTCCACGCGGCCGATCACGATCAGCGCCGGCATTGCAACATATCCTGATGATGTGAGCGAGATGGACGATCTGATCGATCATGCGGATATCGCGCTTTACCGCGCCAAGGAGGGCGGGCGCAATCAGGTCATCTGCTATGCCCTTCCCACGAAACCCAAAAAGCCTGTCGTCCAGCCGCGGCCAGTCGCGCAGGCGCGCGAGAAAAAGACCGAGGAAGAGGCACGCGCTGAGGCCGTCCCGCCCACAAAGATACTTCAGTGAATGAATTAGACGATAATGAGAAAATTATATGACATTGTGTGTCAATTAGCGGCTCAAATTCTTGATACAATGAAGCGAACTGATCCGCATTTAGTGTATTAGAAGTGAAAGGCGAGCGAAGCAACAGCGCAATTCTGAGATTTTGCTTGGATGGTAAATCTTTCTATTGAATTTTTTGGAAAAGAGGGCATGCTTCGGGCATGCGGATCAGGAAATTTGCAAAGATCATTTACGTTGTCCCCTTTTTCCTAGCACTCATTTCCTTTATCTCTTACTCACAACCTCAGGGAAAACCCGTCTACGTCATCACGCTTGCCGATGACATAATCAATCCGGTGACGGCAGAGTATATTGAGAAATCGATAGATAAGGCAAAGCAGGATGGGGCGGAGTGTCTTGTCATCGAACTCGATACGCCCGGCGGCCTGCTTCAGTCGACGCGCTCAATCGTCAAGGCCATTATGAACGCCGAAGTTCCTGTCGTGGTCTATGTGGCCCCCAGCGGCGCAAGGGCTGGCTCGGCCGGAGTATTCATCACCCTTGCGGGAAATATCGCCGCGATGGCCCCGTCCACCAATATTGGCGCGGCGCATCCGGTCTCGCTCGACGAAAAGAGATCAACCTCCGATTCCATAGAGGAATTCTTCCGCCAATTATCTGAGAAGATGGGCAAGAAAGAGGAAAAGAAAGAAGAACGGAAAAAGCAGCTGCCGAAAGATGTGATGGAGAGCAAGATATTGAGCGATACAATAGCATGGGCGAAAACAATTGCCGCACACAGGGGAAGAAATGAGAAGTGGGCAGTCGCTGCAGTTGAAGAGAGTGTCTCGGTAACGGAGGCGGCTGCGAAGGCGGAGGGTGTAATAGATCTTATCGCATCTAATACCCAAGATCTCCTGGAAAAGATTGACGGTCGTGTTGTCGATATGCCTCAGGGTAAAGTTGTGTTGCACACCAAGGGCGCTTCAGTGATTGAAATGCCCAAGAACTTCAGGCTCAGGTTGCTCAGTGCACTTGCCCATCCCAATATTGCCTATATCCTTTTGATGCTGGGATTTTACGGCCTGCTCTTTGAATTTACACATCCGGGTGTTGCATTTCCGGGGATAGCGGGCACCATCTCCATAATTCTCGCGTTCTTTGGTCTCCAGGTGTTGCCTACAAACTATGCAGGTGTTGCGCTTATCATCTTGGGCATTATATTATTCATTGCAGAGATAAAGGTGACAAGTTATGGCCTTTTAACTTTGGGAGGGCTTGTGTCACTCTTCTTTGGTTCGCTCATACTTTTTGCGTCACCTTACGAATTCATGCGTGTTTCACTTCCGATCGTTTTGGCTTTTGTTGTAGCTACAATGATTATTGCTGTTTTTTTGACGACGATCGCCGTTCGCTCGCAACGGCGGAAGATAAAAACAGGCATGGAAGGATTGATTGGTGAAAAGGCGGTTGTGAAAAGCTGGCGTGAAAAAAACGGCAAGGTCTTCGTCCACGGCGAACTCTGGGAGGCAAGGAGCGAAGGTGTCCTGGAAGAGGGAAAACAGGTGGAGATCGTCGGGGCGGAAGGGATGAAGTTAATTGTAAAATAAAATTCGAAATCCTAATATCGAAATTCTAAACAAATTCAAATGACCAAAATTCAAATGTTCCAAACAATTTGTTTAGAATTTTGGATTTGAGAAATTTGAATTTGTTTCGGATTTAGAATTTCGAATTTAGGATTTAAAAAAGGGGGGATATATGCCTTTACCATGGATCATCTTTACCGGCTTTATCGTGCTCTATCTTCTGTCCTGCATCAAGGTTCTCAATGAATATGAGCGCGGCGTGATCTTTCGGCTTGGGCGAATCCTGCCGCATCCAAAAGGCCCGGGAATCATCTTTGTCTTCAAGCCTATTGACCGGATCGTGCGTGTCAGCTTAAGGGTCGTGACACTCGACGTGCCTCCGCAGGACATCATCACCAAGGACAACGTCTCGGTGCAGGTCAGCGCAGTCGTTTTTTATCGCGTTGTCGATGCGACTCGTTCCGTTATCGAAGTCGAGGATTTCAGATTTGCAACGAGCCAGATGAGCCAGACAACTCTCCGGAGCGTCATAGGCCAGCATGAACTGGACGACCTGCTCTCGGCGCGTGAGAAGATAAACGACATCATACAGGATATCCTGGACAAGCAGACAGAACCTTGGGGAATTAAGGTCTCCAACGTTGAGGTCAAACATGTTGATCTGACTGAGGAGCTCAAGAGGGCCATGGCGCGTCAGGCGGAGGCGGAGCGCGAGCGAAGGGCAAAGATTATCAATGCGTTAGGAGAGTTTCAGGCCGCTGAAAAGCTTGTAGATGCAGCAAAACTGATCGAGCCTCATCCGGTGGCGTTGCAGATGCGCTACCTGCAGACGCTTGTTGAGATTGCGACGGAGAACAACAGTACAACACTTTTCCCCATTCCCATCGATTTACTCAAGCCCTTTTTGCAGGGGAGAAAAGAGGCGTGATCGTCAGGAATTGAAGTAGGATCCGTCAAAAGATAGATCGGGATCCAACAAGGCATCTTCGGATGCTTCACCGTTAGGTGAAGTTGCTGCCTCGGCCTTGAAAAAATCCCCGATTTCTTCTTTAGTCAGCTCTATTTGAGGCTTGGCGGTCAATGACGCAATCTGTTTATTTGCGGTTGCAGTTTTGTAAACCGGCAACTCCGCTTTCTTGTCCTCGGTTAGTTTCTCGAGTGTGAGCCACCGCATTTGGGCGCCTTCCATGCAGCGATAGCCGTACACCTCAAGAGGCAGCTCTGTGAGCATGGACATCAGAAGACGCGTTGCCGGATCTATATCCGAACACAAAAATACAATCCGAATATCAAAGCAATCACTTAGCCCCATGTCTTTGAAGACGTGCCGGATGATGCTGTAATTATCCAAAACCCAGTGTTTTATCAGCACGGCTTTTCCTAAGTGATCTGCATTGAGTTTTGTATAGGTGCTGACGACGACAAGATTGCCTTTTGAGGCTGCGATGAAATCGATCTCCCCGAGATTTGGGATAAAGAAATCGTAATCAAGAACCTTGATGCCCGGTTCGATCACATCCGGTTTCTTGCGAACCATCTCCGCGATTCGGTTAAGGGACGGTGCCTGTATCTCGCGACACAGATGGATCTCTTGCGCGTCTTCACGGGGCTGCTGTGCAGGGCGGATATGCCGGTGCGCGAAGATATCAGCGTCCATAGATCATCTTTTCCAGTTTGCCGAAATATGACGGATGGGCAAAGCTTTGTGACTGATATTCCCGCCACCTGAGATGATTTTTAATTATTTTTGCGGCCATGAGCTCAAAGCAGGCCGTTGCAAAGGATTGCGGATGCCTCATAACCAGCGGCTTTCTGCAGGCCACGGAATTGAGCACATACCAGTTCTGCGGTATCCAGCCCATGTATTTTAAGGAAACGCGGTCTCCCAGATGTTTGTTTGCCACGCTCGAAATCTTTTGGAAGGCGACGTCTGCGCGGGATTTATCGGGGGCGCGGTTGACAATGACATGCGCTGTAATCTTATCGGACATTCTTGCAAGTGATTTGATCAGCGCATAGGCGTCAACCAGTGAAGTTATTTCAGGCGTGATCACTATAATCGTTTCATGGGCTGCGCCCAGAAGACACATCACCTGCGGTGATATGCCTGCGGGAAGATCGACAATGGTCACATCCGCCATGGAATCAAGGTGAGAAAGCTCGCCGATAAGATTGCGGAATTTTTCATCGCCCAGCATGGTGAGTTCGGTAAGTCCGCTGCCGCCGGGTACGAGCATAACACCGGCCGGCCCTTCGGCAATGATATCCCCGAGACTCTTTTCGCCAGACAGGATTGAAGACACGTCATCTATAGGGTCAATCCCCATGAGAAGATGCGTGTTGGCGAGGCCGAAATCAGCATCAAGCAGGGCTACTTTAAGACCTTCTTTGGCAAGGAGGACGGAGATGTTGGCGGCGATCATCGTCTTGCCGGTGCCGCCCTTGCCGCTGGCAATGCAGATCACCTGGCTTTTTGCGGCGCGCGCGGCTGAGAGCGGAACCACATCCGTATTCTGTACCTTTTCTGTTTCATTTTCAGTCGAAGTTCTTTCATTTACTTCGTCAAGGCTGTCAATCAGTTCATCTTCCCACTGGCGATATACGGTCGACATCCAATCCTCCTCCTTTTGAATGGTTGATTTTCAAAAAAACATAGAATTTTATAAAAAAGGGAAAATCCCAATATCATTTTTTTTGAAGGGCGTAAAGATGATTTGCGATTTTTTGCGATTTTTTTTGCCACAGAAACTTAAGAAACGCAGAGAAAAGCAAAACTTATAATTTCGTTGCTATGGATTATAGTCGTCTCCAAAAAATAAGGGAGGCTCAAAGCCTCCCCTAAACATCATTTTTTTATCTGACATCCGGCTTCTGGTCTCTCTTCTCACCCCTTCGCAGTCGAGCAGCAGCCGTAGTTTTCGGGTATGGAGTATGGTCCGGTGGCTTCACCAACACCGTAGTCCTTAATGACAACCTTGATATCGGGCGGCGGGGCAAAGCGTTTTTGTCTGTCCGCGCGGGCGTGGGGGACCAAAGATTCCTTATATTCATGAAGCTTCGTCGTTTGCATCAGATCCTCCACCTGCGCACGATAATAGGGCCCGGAGTTGTACGTGCAGAATGGATACATCTTGCCGTCCGGTGCGGATTGATGGATGACGCAGCGGCGTACGCGCTCTATATCATAATTATATCGGTCCTGAAAGTGCATGCCGGCCACAAAGATGGTGCGATAGCTCGTTGTCTTTTCGGCATCGGGATGACGGCCCTTCTTCGTGTCCTTGTATCCATCCACGACACCGATCATTCTGCTAAGCGTGAGGCCGGTCGGCGTTTTCTTCTCATTGAAATGGCGTTTGAGAATATTGAGCGCATTTAAGCCGCCAAAGAGATCCGCGGAGCGTGCGATTCTCAAGGCCCTCAGTGCACGGTACCACCATGTCATGCGGCGGTTTGCCAGATTTTCCGAGAGGTGCTGAATATCGATGAGCGCCTCGCGGAGGTTAAAAAATGCCGTCAGTGGTTTCACTTCACTATGATTTTCAGGGTTCACAAAGAGATATCCGCCGGCACCGCAATCGGGGTGACATGAGACAAAAAATGCCAGCTTTCCGGAGAGGGCCTCAGAGAGTCTGGAAAATGGCTGTGTGGCGCCGAGGCCAAACCAGTTGTCGCGCGGCATCGTGCCGCTCGTCTGCTTTTCGATATCCAAGGCCAGGTGTGTAATCGTGTATCTTTGACTTAGACGGTCCTTTTCCGCGATGCGCCCGGTGAAACATACCGGCTGAAAGCTGATTCCGGTGATAACATCGGCATGATCGCAGGCGAAGCGGACAATGGCCCCCACTTGGTGGTCATTGATTCCGCGAATGATCGTCGGCACGAGAACAACACGCAACCCCACTTTGCGGCAGACTTCAATGCACTGTAGTTTCTGCTCAAGGACATCTTCAGCGCGCATCTTTTTGTAAATGTCTTTGGTCACACCGTCAAACTGGAGGTAGAGGGTATTAAGCCCCGCATCAAAGCAGCGTTTTGCAAAGTCATAATCTGAAAGATTCTTTCCATTTGTTGCAATCTGTATCTGGGAAAATCCCATTTCCTTGGCCATCTTTAAAATCTCAATGAAGTCGGGGTGGATGGTCGGCTCTCCACCGGAGAACTGAATCACCTTGCAGGGCACCGGTTTTCGATCCCGTAGCGTCTTTAACATCTGCCTCACCTGTTCAAGCGGCGGTTCAGTGATGTAGCCCATCGCATTTGCATTCGCAAAACAGACCGGGCAGCGCATGTCGCAGCGATTGGTGAGGTCAACATTGGACATGCAGGTATGGGAATGGTGCTGGTTGCAAATGCCGCAGTTTTCAGGACACTCCATTGCGGCGTCTGCGTGGACCAATGGATTGGTAAAACCCCTGTGATCGCCAAACCGGAAGGTAAAAAGGCTCATGTAAAAGTCGGCATCGGGCGAAAGGAGTTCCTTATAATAACCGTGTTCGGGGCACTCCTTTTCCATGAAGACCTCTTTGCCCTCGACAAACTTGCGCGCCTTAATCACTTTTCCGCATTCAGGGCAGAGCGAGTTGGTCCAGTAGGGCAGCGTCCACGGGACCTCACGGATGGGATGGCCGGAATAGGTCACCTTTGGCTGATATTTATCCAGAAAATAAGGTCTTATCCGGCCTCTGATCGTTTTGTTTCCAATCTTGCCCAGTAGAGACCCCTCCTCCATTGAAACAGCAGGTTCTGTTCCTGATCCCTGACCACTCCTTGCTACCATGATAACCCCCTTGTTTGCGTTCAATTCGTTTTGAACGTTATAAACACTTGTAATTATTAGTGAATTTGAATTTAGGCGTTGGTATACAAGATCGGCTTTTATGTCAAGGTGTTTTATAAACTCGTGAGGTCGCGAGATCGTAAAACCATGTAGCTCCCTGTTAAGACCGTTGCGATATCACGACCTCACGACCACACGATCTCACGACAATAGTCTAGTAAAATCAATAGGATACAAATTATATCGCCCGCCAATGCAGATTTTACGCAACTTTCCGGCTTATTCTGCCGATAATATATATGGGAGGCCCGCCACTAAAGCGATGGCGGGTGGGGGGATATGGGACGGAGGTAGCATGAAGTACTGGCGCCTCGTTATCGTCCTCATAGTGGTTCTGGTGGCCGTCGGTTCGGTTTCGAAGGTTTTCCACCGCATTCCCAATGCCTGTGTCGCGGAGGAAGACAGCTCGTCATCCGACGACGGGGGGGATGACTCGGATTACACAGAATTTGCTTGATTTCGTGAGATCGTGAGGTCGTGAGATCGCCCGATCTGACCGTTTTATATTCAAGCGATATCACGATCTCACGAGCTTCATTACCTTTTTGACATCTTCCCATACCTGTTTCTTTGCATCGGGGTTTCTTAGAAGATAGGCGGGATGGTAGGTGGGCATGAGGGGAATGCCTTGAAAATCCTGCATCTTGCCCCTCAACCGGCTGATGGGCTCTTCAGTTTTCATAAGGGCGCTTGATGCTACTTTGCCAAGACAGATGATTGCCTTCGGTTTTATTATATCTATCTGGTGCAAGAGAAATGGAAGACATTCGGCAATCTCATCGGGCTCGGGATTTCGATTCTCGGGAGGCCGGCACTTGACGATATTTGCAATATACACTTCGCTTCTTTTGTGCCCCATGGCGTTAATGATCTTGGTAAGCAGCTGACCCGCCCGCCCCACGAAAGGTTCGCCCTGAATGTCTTCGTCTCGTCCCGGCCCTTCCCCGACAAACATCAATTTTGCATTTGGATTTCCAACACCGAAAACAAGATGTGTGCGCCCCTTACAAAGCCGACAGCGTGTGCAGTCGCCGATCTCTTCCAAGAGCGTCCGAAGCTGTTTATCCTTTGCGTCTTGAGTTTTCGGATTCTGGCTTCTGGCTTCTTGCTTCTGACTTCTGTTTTCTGACTTCTGTCTTCTGACTTCTGTCTTCTGACTTCTAGTTTCTTGTTTCTTGCTTCTTGCTTCTGGTTTTCTCCGCACAGGAATCTCCTTAACACCCATCAGCTGATGGTATTCAAGAAGGTTTCTCATATCTTTTAGGATTTTTTGAATGTCACTCATAAATTAATGACAAATGACAAAATTCAAATGACAAAATAAATTCAAATAACAGATTTCAAAACAATAGTTTTGAAACCTCTGAAAAACTGCTTTTTATTCTTCGAGCGACCCCGAGCTTGTCGAGGGGGAGTCGAGAAGTCGAAGATCTCGAGCGAAGTCGAGAGATAAAGGAGATTTTATCTTCTCGACAAGCATGTCCCGAGCGAAGTCGAGGGGCTCGAAGAATAAAATCTAGCACTTTTTCAAAGGTGTCAGCTTAAGATAGTCCGACACCTTTGCACGACCTATACAAAAACCAGTGAGCGACTTTTTCAGAGGTTTCACTTTGTCATTTAATTAGATTTGCCTTCAATTGATTGTGGGCTATATAATAAATGGCATGGTGCTTGTCTATGTCATTATTGCTGTGATTGCGTTTTTGCTGATGCCCGATACCGCGTATGCATGGGGTCCGGGGATGCACATGCACGTGGCGATGTCCGTCTTGGCAAAAGTGGCGCTTGCCGCCCCCGCAATTCGTCAGCTCATGGAAAAGTTTCCGGAGGATTTTCTTTACGGCGCAGTTATTCCCGACATTGTCGTCGGAAAAAAACTTGCGGGCTACATGCACCACTGTCATAACTGGAAGGTGGGCTGGCGCATCCTAAAGGAGGCAAATTCAGATCGCCAGCGCTCGGCTGCCTATGGATATCTCATGCACCTTGCCGCCGATGTTGTTGCGCACAACTATTATATCCCGTTCAAGATCATCAAGAGCTACAAAACAAGGATGCTTCATCATACCTATTGGGAGATGCGCTTCGATATCGGCATTCCGGAAAGGGTCTGGAGGCAGATCGGCAGGGTCAGCACCTACGAACTTGGCGAAATCGACTGGCTTCTCGAAAGGGTCCTCAAAAGGACGATCTTCTCTTACAAGATCAATAAGCGGATATTCTCGTCTCTTTTGATATTTCAAAAGATGAGGGGTCTGCGCCACGGTTTTAAAATCTATGCAAAACAGTCGCGTTACAAAATGGAAGAGGAGAACCGGCAACATTACGTTGACCTGACAATGGAATCGGCATTTGATTTTCTGGCACATCCCAAGACGGCGGCGTGTCTCGAAATCGATCCTACGGGAAATGCCCGTCTTACGTACGCAAAACGCACACGCAGTCAGATCAAATCCATGGTCAGACGGCATGTCCTCAAGGAAAAGGACGCGGCAAAGTTAGTGGAGTTCATAAAGGAGAGGCTCGCCGTTGGCCTTTACCGCCCCGGCCTTTTTCTTCCCAATCCCGCCGATTTTTTCTAGACCGCACTCACACTAATTTTGTTTGATTTTTAAAAGTGTTCATGCCAGATAGTCGCGGCAATATGGACACGCCGGACAGCTTATGTTCACCTTTTTCACAGCAGTCATCAAGCAGGATGTCGTGGATCGTCACGGCCGATGGGTCGGGAGGCCGCATGACTTCACGGCAAAACTTGATGAGGCTTATCCACGGCTCACATCACTTGTTATTAAAAAAGGGTGGTTGCGCCGACGATATCATGTCATTGCCTGGAATGATCTGCATCACGCCGGCGGTCAGTTTCAACTGAAGGTTCCGCTCGAATCGCTCACCAAGATTACAGCATATCGTAATGGAGGCGAAGTTACACTCCGCAGGAACATCCTGGACCAGCAGGTTGTTGATACTTTCAACCGCAAGGTGGTGCGGGTAAATGATCTGCACCTGCTGGAAGTGGACAATGATCTTCGCATCGCACACGTTGACGTCGGATTCCGCGGCCTCATACGACGGTTGGGGTGGGAAGGTTTCATTGACGTTGTTGTGCGTCTGATCCACCGTCATTCGAGTTATCTGACTGCGGAGAAATTCATTTCATGGAAATATGTCCAGCCGCTTTCAGTGCTGCCATTGACGGGGAAAATACAGCTTAATGTCGGCCAGGATCAGCTGCGGTCCATTCCGCCGCCCGACCTTTCAGAAATGCTCATGGAACTCGATCCGCATCAGCGGGCAGCCCTGTTCAAGACCTTGGATCCGCAAATCCAGATTGATATTTTGACGGAGCTGGATCTCAAGTGGCAGCGCGACCTGATCGACGAACTGGATCCGCGGACCACCACGGAGCTTTTGGAGCGGATGCCGGCGGACGAGGCAACCGATCTTCTCGGCTCCATGCCATTGCGCGACTCAGAGCGCTTTCTTAGCATGCTCTCACCCAAGAGGGCCCGGGAGCTTGCTGAACTTTTAAAGCACGAAGCACGCTCTGCCGGCGGGTTAATGACAAAGGAATACATCCTGCTCAAAGAGGAGATGACGGTCTCCGAGGCGCTCGAGCACATCCGCAAAACCGAGATCAAAAAGGCAGAGACGATTCACAACGCCTTTGTGGTAGATGATGAAGGAAAACTGATCGGCGCAATTTCGCTTAGAAAACTCCTCATTGAACCGCCCGAGGCGAGAATCGCCGAGGTCATGCTCAAAAAACCGCCCGCACTCAATGTCAAGGATCAAATCAAAGAAGTTGCAGCTATACTTGCAAAGTATAATCTTTTTGCCATTCCCGTGGTCAATGATGATGAACTTCTGGAAGGTATAATCACGATCGATGACGTACTCTCGGTTGTTATTGAGGAAATGTGGGGAAGGAGATAGAAGCAAACAAACAAAGAGATCAGAGAAGCAAAGAGAGCAGAAGAAATCCCCCTCCTTTGTAAGGAGGGGTAGGGGAGGTAGATTGTGCTCTACCCCACCTATCCTCCCCTTACAAAGGGGAGGATCTTCATTTAGTGAAATTATCTAGTCAATCATATGGAAACCAAGGTTAAAACAGCAAACGGCCGGTGGCGGAATTTTATTATTTTCTTATCCGTCTTGGGCCCCGGAATCATTACCGCAAACGTTGATAACGATGCCGGCGGTATTGCAACCTACTCAGTTGCCGGCGCACACTTCGGTTTTGCGCTTATCTGGACCATTATTCCCATTATCTTTGCATTGGTAGTCATTCAAGAGATGTGCTCGCGCATGGGGGCAGTGACGGGAAAGGGGCTTTCGGACCTTATCCGGGAAAACTTCGGCGCGCGCGTGACGTTTTATGTAATGGTTGCATTGCTTTTGACAAATCTGGGTAACGTGATGGCGGAATTTGCGGGCGTGGCTGCAAGCCTTGAGATATTCGGCCTCCCCAAATATTACACTGTTCCTGTAAGCGCCCTCATTGTCTGGCTCATCGTCTTGAAGGGGGACTCAAAAGCGGTCGAAAAAGTTTTTTTGACCGCGTGCCTCTTTTATGTCGCCTATGTCATCTCGGGATTTCTTGCAAACCCGTCGTGGAAAGAAGTGGGCTATGAACTCGTCACTCCCGAATTCAAGCTCACCACCCCCTATCTTTACATGACAATCGGTCTTGTGGGGACCACGATTGCCCCCTGGATGCAATTTTATCAGCAGGCGGCGGTTGTTGAAAAGGGGATCGATGCGAAGGTCTATCGTCATGCAAGGTGGGATGTTTTCATAGGTTGTGCCATGGCCGGCGTTGTGGTTTTCTTTATAATGGTTGCCTGCGCTGCGACACTTTTCAAGGCGGGCATAAAAATAAATACAGCAGCAGATGCGGCCCTGGCGCTTAAGCCGCTTGCAGGAAAATATTGTTCATGGCTCTTTGCATTCGGCCTCTTTAATGCGTCCCTCTTTGCGGCATCTGTCCTGCCGCTTTCAACCGCATTTTACGTCTGTGAAGGTTTGGGCTGGGAGGCGGGGGTCAACAAGACGTTCAAAGAGGCTCCGGAGTTTTATTCCCTTTACACGGCCTTGATTGTGATCGGTGCCGCCGTCGTCTTGATCCCGAAATTCCCGCTCTTTTTCATCATGGTCTTTTCTCAGGTTGTTAATGGCGTGCTTCTTCCTTTCATCCTGATCTTCATGCTCGTTCTTATTAATAAAAAAGAACTCATGGGCGAATTCACCAACAGCCGCGTTTGGAACGCCGTGACCATTGTGACCAGTCTTGTCATGATTCTTTTGACGATAGGTATGATCGTGACGTTTTTCTAGCTCCCAGCCATTCGTTACCAGACGACCGGGATCGGCGGATGCAGCATCTGATTCATCATCTGAAAGGCCGATGTCATCATCATCAATTGCTGGCCCATGTTTATGACATGGCTTATTCCGTCGGTGATGCCGTCTCCCGGAAAAGAGGGGTATGCGAGGCCCTGCTGGACCCTGATATCGGCATCTTGAGAGGTGAGGAACCCCACGGGCTCTTCCACGCCGATAATCATACCTGTAACGGGCCCGGCCTGATCACCGGAAATCGTTCCTCTGACGCTGACGGGTTTGCCTTCCTTATCCTCAAATCTCATGGTTGCGACATCGCCCGGCAATATATCTATGTCACGTCCTCTGGGCAGCGTTAGAAGGCGGCTGCCATGTTTGATTACATGTTGAAACCCCAATAATGCCAGAAGTCCGCGCACAAAAGTTTCAATAAATACTACAGAGCCCCATGGATTCGGAGGAAGAAGCATGATTTTTGCGCCTTGTTCCGGCATCGGATATCTCATGATCATTCCAAACCCCTGCGTCACCATTGCGCCGACATCCAATGTCGGAATGGCCTCCCCCTTGTTGAGCGGTTCGCCGTTCACATCCAGTTTTACGTGGATACTGTCAAAGTTTAAAAACCCGTAAAGTAATAATAAGAGGACGCCGTCTAACACGGAAACACTGCCTTCTCTGCGCTTCTTTTCCTCAAAGACAAGATTGGCATCGCCGCTTTTTCCCCACGAAGTGCCATGGACGGTGAATTCGTTGCGCGTCTTGCCGTCCTCAGCGAGGAGTTCAAGGTTAACGCCGCGCACGTTTGTAACCACTGCGCTGCCAAGGAAATTGATTAACCCTTTGGCGTCAGACGGCACACCCATGATGCGCCGCAGATCGTTTGCAGTGCCGCCCGGACCCGCCACCACCACGATATTGGGTTTTGAAGCGTCCGCGGCATGGTCGGCCAAAACCTGACGAGCTGCCTTCGCTACATCGCTTGCCGTTCTGTCGCCGCCCAATGCGACTACCGCAACCCTTTGTCCGGGGCGCTTTTCGAGGAGATCCCCAATCGTTGATGCGATTTTTTTTACCCTCGTATCCGGATCTATATCTGTGGATTCAATTTGCACATCTCCGTCTATTTTGAGTTCACCGCTTTCTTGCATTTTTCTGAGATCAGAAGACAGTCGGGACATGATCCTGTAAGTAGCGCCGTTATGCGCAGTGGGATTCCAGATGACGAGAAGCGAGCCGGGGATATGAAGTTTATCCCGTTTCCTTTCAGCTTTTTTCTCAAGGCCGTCTGCCAATTTTGATAGAAAATCTCCAATTTCAAGAAGGGGCCTCGGGCGTGTAAAGAATGGGAGATATGTGAGCCGTTCGGTTGGAAAATTTGGGGCAAGGGCAAATTCGGTAGCATCGACATATATATCATAAAAGCTGGCGTACAAATCCGCACCACCGTTGACTGTTCGCGCCAATACCTGATTCATCCACCCGCCCAATGTAAGGATGTCTTGCAGGGGACGCCATGCATGAATTTGTGCATTAGTAGGATGCGCGGAGTTTGCTGATATTTCAGCCATTTGCGGGCGCTCTAATAAATTATACGACGTTTGTCAATACTCATAACACCCGGTGTGATAACACCCGGCAGGATTACAAGACTTTTCAAGGCATTACATTGATAATGGTGTCAGGGATGAACGCCCATGAAAAAGCCGCCCATCATAGCAGAAGTGGCAGACAACATGAATTGGCTTGAGGTCATCTGGTTTGCCAAATAGTTTGCCTGTTCAATCGGCGTGTAGACCATGCTGCCAATAACACCGTTGGTGATATCTCCACCGGGCAATGATGGTGTGGCAAGACCTTGTTGCACCCTTAAATCCGCATTTGGGGAGGTGAGAAACGGGATAGGCTCTTCCATGCCGACTACATTTATCTCTCTAACCGGTTTGTGGGCGTCACCGGCCATTGTTCCGGCGATGCTCGATGGTTTGCCGTCCTTGTCGCTAAATCTCATGGTGACGACATCGCCCGGCAGCACATCAACGTTGCGTTCTTTAGACATCGTGATTAAGTGACCATCAGGGTCAATGACGTGCTGAAAACCCATGAGCACCAGTATACCGCGGAGGAAAGCCTCAGAGACGGTTATTAATGCCCATGGCTTGCGAGGCGTCAACATTATTCTTGCCCCTTCTGCTGGAAGGGGAAATTTTGTAACCATCCCCAGCCCATCGGTTACCATCGGGCCAAAGATCTCGGCGGTTGCAATTCTTTTTCCATTATTTAGCGGCTTGCCGTTTACCACCACATCCACATACATTGTCTTCGCGTTTAGAAGTACACGGGGTAACATGGATAGGGCGTCGAACACTGAAAAACTGCCTTTTTCATTCCTTTTTTCCTCAAGGGCGCGAAACATCTCGCCAGACTGCCCCCATGTGGTTCCGTGGAAAGTCGTTCCCCTTTCTATTTCGCCGTTATCTAAAACAAATTCAAGTTCGACCCCGCGCCATTGAGTTACCACGGCGCTGCCCAAAAACCTGATTAGCTTTTTTGCATCGGATGGAACTCCGGTCATGCGACGCACGTCATTTGCAGTGCCGCCCGGTCCTGCTACCGCTACAACATCAGGTCTCGATTCATCTGCAGCATGATCTTTGTAGACTTGAATAACCGCAGTCGTCATGTCGTTTGCCGTTCTATCGCCCCCTATTCCAACTACGGCAACCCTCTGGCCGGGGTGCTCTTTGAGAAGGACTTCAATCTCCGCGACAATTTCGCCAATTCTCATATTTGGATCTTTATTAGTGGGTCTAATGACCACGCTTCCGTCTATTTTAAGATCACCTTCTTGCTGCATCTCGTTTAGTGTCCTAAAAAGGGCAGCCACAAACTTTTTCGTATCGCCGTTATGCGCCTTGGGGTTCCAGAAGACGAGGATAGATCCGGGGATATGCAGTTTATTTTTATCGGCGTGTGATCGCACGAATAACTCGCCGATTGAATGCACCTCTTCAGCCAAACCCCCCAAAAATTTCCCGACGCCCATTAAATATTTTGAGGGCACAAGGGTTTTCGCGGGCCCAAGCCACCATGGGAGGGGTCGAGATTCGTCAACATCATAATAAGAAGAATCCATGGCTGGTTGATGCGAAAAGTCGTTGCCAACCCGGGTTCTCAAAGACGATGGAGGCATTACAGTGGTTCGCAATGATGAACCGGACCATTGTTTTGCGTGATCAGAGGTCACACTTGAAGGACTTAATTGTTTTGGGATTTCAGGCATGAATTGAAAACATCTAACAAATTATGTGACGTTTGACAACCAAATCATGCGAAAGTGGTAGTGCATCATCAATTGTGTAAAATTGAGAAGATGTATCAGGAAGCGATGCAGGTCCCTCTGCTCGCTCGCCTCTTGAGGCCCCATAATCTAGTGGAGTCAGATGAGATCCGGCTCGCTGTGCGAGGGAGCTGCATCGCTTCCTGTAGAATTTTTTTCATTGTGTCTTGGTGTCTTTGTGATTAAATTACACTGTTATGAATCTTTATCTTATTCGACATGGTGAGAGTGAAGAGGGAATGCAACCGGACGATGAACGATCTTTAACTTCCAAAGGCCGGGATGATTCAAAAAAAGTAGCCACTTGGGTCTCGAAAATATCTGAACCACCTTCAATCATTTTTTCGAGTCCGCTGAAACGAGCCTTGGAAACTGCACAAACCTTCGCCAAGACCTGGCAGCTCCCTGTTGTGAGAGTCGATTGGCTTCGTGCTTCAGTTGAACCCTCAAAGGTAATAAGTGAAATTTCTAAGATTGCCGGCCAGAATTTTGCGCTTGTCGGTCACTTGCCGAACATGGGATTATTGTTGGGAACGCTTGTTTGGGGATTGCCGCCCAAGGAGGTCGTCATTCCAAAATGTGGTGTTGCCTTCTTGACCCTCGCATCAATAAAGCCGGGAACCGCCAGGCTTCGCTGGATGATAGCGCCCGAAGTGGTCACGGAGCAAATTTCCAAAAAATTTGCTTCGTGACCACCATTCATTCTTCCCAGCAGGGTTTTGCGCCGCAGGTATCGCTCCTGCCGGGGCATGTATTGCAGGACTGATCTAATTCGGATTTACTGCCGCTTGACACAAAGCAACTCGACAGTATTTTCCTTAGGCCCTTGTCTCCGCATGACCTGCATTTCCGCTCGTCGTTTTTCTGTGTCATTGACTCAAGAAACTCGCTCACCTTGCCGCATTTTTCGCATCGATATTCATAAAGTGGCATAGTTATATTCTCCGATTTCTTCACCGCAGAGGCACGGAGGTCACGGAGACCACGAACTAAAATATATCTCTGTGTTCTCTGTGTCTCTGTGGTGAATTATAAGCCAATAAATGAGACAGCATAACAAATGCAAGCTCCTCTTTGGGAAGCTCTGGCAGCACAATTCGCCTTCCGGCTTTGGAAATCATGATCGCATGTCCTTTTTCCTTGCTGATTACTGTGTGACGATTGGCGATTATCCAGTCGCATTTCTTATTGTGCAGTTTTTGACGTGCATGGCGTTCAAGATCACGGGTTTCGAGTGCAAATCCAGCAAGAAGCTGATCCGGACGCTTCTTTTTTCCCAATTCCGCAAGGATGTCCGGGGTCTCTTTTAGTGGGATCGTGAGATCGTGAGATCGCAAAATTGCCTTCTTGATTTTCTGCTTTGCCATGCGAGTCGGCCTGTAATCGGAAACGGCCGCAGCCATTATAATGACATCGGCCTTTTTGGCATATTTGAGCACCTGTCGATACATCTGTGCCGCAGAGACGACATTAATGCGTGTAATGCCATGTGGTGTTTCCAATGATACTGGTCCTGCAATGAGTGTCACATGAGCACCCAGTTTTTTTGCAGCAGCTGCGAGGGCAAAACCCATGCGTCCGGAAGAATCATTGGATATGTAGCGGATGGGATCAAGATATTCCCTTGTCGGACCAGCCGTGATTAGAACCCTCATTTTTTTCATAAATGAAATCCCAAATTCCAAATCCCAAATTCCAAACAAATTCGAATTTCCAAATTCCAATGACCAAAACGTTTGTAATTTGGTGCTTGAAATTCGGAATTTGTTTGTGATTTGGTGCTTGTGATTTGGAATTTCATTTTAGCTACCGTTTTAGAATTCTTTCAATCGCTTTAATAATCACATCCGGTTCCGGCAGTCGTCCCTTTCCTTCATACCCGCAGGCAAGATCGCCCGTTGCCGGTTCGATGAAGTGGTAGCCAAGCCTTTTGAGTCTCTTGATATTCTCTTGCGTAATCGGATTTTCCCACATGCGAACATTCATGGATGGAGAAAACACAACGGGGGACTTTGTGGCGCAAATGACCGTAAGCAAAAGTTCATCGCAGATGCCGCAAGCAACCTTGGCAATAATATCGGCGGTTGCCGGTGCTGCAAGTATCAGGTCTGCCCTGTCTGCAAGAGAGATATGACTGATTTCAGATTCCTGGATGAGGCTGAACATTTCAGTATGGACCGGATTTTTAGAGAGTGTCTGCAGGGTGAGAGGCGTCACAAAATAGCCGGCAGCCTTCGTGAGGATCACATGCACATCTGCGCCGGCCCTCACAAGTCCGCGGACGACATCACAGCATTTATATGCAGCGATACCACCTGTAATGCCAAATATGATGGTCTTTTTCTCAAATGGTTTTTTCATACAACCTCCCCTGAAAATAACAAATTACAAATTGAATCCTGTGAAAAAGTGCTAGATTTTATTCTTCGAGCAGGTCGAGAAGATAAAATCTCCTTTATCTCTCGACTTCGCTCGAGATCTTCGACTTCTCGACTCCCCCTCGATAAGCTCGGGGTCGCTCGAAGAATAAAAAGCAGTTTTTCAGAGGTTTCATATTATTTGTAATTTGTTATTTGTGATTTGTAATTTCAAGAAATAGTGTTATTAATACCCCAAAGCAAGAGTTAAAATTTGGAGGTCCTATGGAACACGAGGTGCTTACCAAAGAAAAGCAAAAAATATTATTAAAGCTTGCCCGCGACACAATTGCCCTGTGGCTTAAGGAGCACAAAAGACCGCCGCTTCCGGAGGCCAAAGGTCTTTTTGGCGAACATTGCGGGGCCTTCGTGACGTTGCATAAAAAGGGGCAGCTGCGGGGATGCATTGGCAATATGATCGGGCAGGGGCCCCTCGTTGAAACTATACAAGAGATGGCTATAGCATCTGCGACTCAGGATCCGCGCTTTCATTCTGTCACATTGGAAGAGCTTGCTCAAATTGATATCGAAATATCCGTCTTGTCGCCGATGCGGCAAATCACAGACGTCAATGAAATTCAGGTCGGAACGCACGGTATTCTCATGAGTCGGGGAATGTTTCATGGTGTCTTGTTGCCGCAGGTTGCAACCGAATATGGCTGGGATCGCACAAAATTCCTTGAGCAGACTTGTCTCAAGGCCGGTCTTCCTCCAAATGCATGGCAGGATCCGCAAACAAAGATAGAAATCTTCTCAGCGCAGGTATTCGGGGAAAAAAAACAAATCCTAATATCTAAATTCGAAATCCTAAACAAATTCTAATTTCAAAATTCCAATGTTCCAAACCCGATATTTTGAATTTGGAAAATTGGAATTTGGGATTTGTTTAGGATTTAGATATTAGGATTTTGAATTTGTTTTAAGTATTATGCCTTAAAACTCTTTTTGAATGCCCTGAAGTGGTAGAGGACTTTTTCGACGTAACGTCTTGTCTCACGATATGGCGGGATAGTGCCGGCGCGCAAAACGGCGCCCGGGCCGGCATTGTATGCGGCTACCGCAAGTTTCGTATTTCCCCCGAATTGATCGAGAAGAGATTTGATATATTTGGTCCCGGCTCGGATGTTCTGCGTAGGATCATTTATATTATCAACATCAAGTTCACGCGCCGTAGCCGGCATGATCTGCATCAAACCCTGCGCGCCTCTCGGCGAGACCACATCCGCTCTGAAATCAGATTCGACCTTGATCATTGCAGCAACGAGTGCCGGATGGACGTTGTATTCTTTTGAGTAATTGCTGATGACGGACCGATAGGCATCTAGGTTCGCTTCGTCTGTGTTCATTCTCATGATATCAAGGATTCCAAAGAATCGCGGCGCAAAGAAGCAGTAAGCAAAGAATAAAAATGCAAGGCACCACATGCGATTTGTCTTTCTCGGCAAATGGATAATTTCCGTGTGAAAGTCCTCTTGCGATCTTTGAGGGCGATGCGTATTGGCCGCCCTCTTCTTTAAACTGCCTTCAATGATACCAATGTGTATAAAGTGTTTCATTGTCCCGAAATAAGGAGCAAGAAGCGGGCCAACACATAAACCCCTGATATCATTATAAAATTGCAAAACATCACCACTCTTTAGGAGCCTTAAGTCCTAAAAATGGGGATTTTCTTCCCTATCGGGAGTGGTGAAAAATGCTGAAAATTTAGTCTTCGAGCTTGTCGAGAAGCTAAATTTTCCTTTGTTTCCAATTAGTTCTCGACTCGCTTCGCTCGCTCGAAGAATAAAAAACGCATTTTTCACCACTCCCCCATCTCGTCCGTTATTCGGACCGTGCAAAGCCGGCAGGGCCTTGGGCGCAGCTGTGGCAGGCATGCCCCATCATTGTGTTTACAATTTATATTAATAATATAAAAACCGGTTATGATTTTCAGATATGTAAAAAGGGCGGTCTTTGTTGCCTTGATATTTTTGATATCCGGTTGTGCCAAGGATCTTGTAACCGGCAAAAAGACCCTTAATTACTACAGCATCGAAAGTGAACCCAAACTTGGCGTGCAGGTCTTGCTCACACAGGAAAAGGCGCTCAAGAAAAAGAAAAAAGACGTCGATTCAGAAAAAAACCGTCCGGAACTCGAGCGACTCAGACAGATCGTTGCACGCATCGCCAAGGTATCCCATCAGCCCCGATTTCCCTATGAGGTCCATCTTGCAGATGTTGATGTCGTCAATGCGTGGTGTGCGCCCGGCGGCAAGATCATGGTCTATGAGGGATTATGGGACCCCAAGAAAGGGCTCGTGGAGAAGGGAAACGATGATCAGCTGGCAGCGGTCCTTTCTCATGAAATTGCGCATGCAACCGCACGTCATGTGACTGAATCGATCAGCCGTAATATGACCATCGCCATGGTTGGGGCTGCCGTCTCCACCGCAATTGCAGCCGGAGGATATCAGCAGGGGAGCGATCTTTTCGGTGAGGTCTTCTCAGAAGGCATGGATATTTTTGTGCCGAGCTATTCGCGAAAAAATGAGTTCGAGGCTGATTCGATCGGGCTCATCTATATGGCGAAAGCCGGCTACGATCCGCGCGTAGCAGTCGAGCTTTGGAAAAAGGCTGCCAAGAAAAAGAAAGATTTCGCGAGCATATACGCATCACATCCGTCAAGCGGCGAGCGCGCAAGGCATCTTGAAGAGATCCTCCCCAAAGCAATGGAATTCTATGAGGCAACAAAAACTTCGCCGTCATCATAGATAAAACCGTAAATCATTTTTTATCCTTTTGCCGTTTCAGCATTTTTGACAGAGAGCTTGATATGACGATTTGTCCCGCCTCTCCCATGCGTCTGCCGAATCTCGTGAGGAAAGCCAAACGAGCTTTTATCCATTCGATCCATGCAGGGAACCAGACGCTTTGCACGTCATCAAAGATCGAATAGAAGACCGGCGTGAGAAGCAACGTGATCAGGAGGCATAGGGCTTGTCCGCCGATGATGACCACAGCCATTGGCGCGCGTGCCGATGATCCGGGCCCCCTTGAGAAGGCAACAGGGATCATGCCGGCGATCAGCGTGAGGGTAGTCATGAAGATGGGTCGAAGCCTTGTACGGCAGGCCTCGATCATTGCCTCATAACGCAACAGACCCCTTGAACGCAGGGTATTTGTATAATCAACCTGCAAGATTGCATTTTTCTTCACGATACCGATCAGCAAAAAGAGACCAAGGATGGAAATGATGTGGAGCGTCTCGCGCGTCACTAAAAGTGAGAGAATGGCAAACGGGAATGCAAGGGGAAGGGAGCTCAAAATCGTAACCGGATGCAGCCAGCTCTCAAAGAGTGATGCCAAAATCATGTACATAAAGATGAAGGAGAGGGCAAATGCCATGATGAAGCTTGACTGCATCTCCTTCATGTATTTGGCCATGCCCACGAACTCAAAGTGATAACCGGGCTTCATTTCCATTTTGGATGCTTGGGTCAGGACAAATTGCTTGGCCTCGCTGGTGGGTAAATCGATCAGATCGGCGTCAATTTCGATGGAGCGCTGCCTCATATAGCGATCGATCTGGGACGGGCCGGTCGTCTCTTCAAATGAAGCGATCTGGTCCAGCCTTATTACCCCTTTTGGCATGTGTTCCTTTGTAGCCGGAATCGGCAGCTGCATAAGATCGGTCGGACGATCGCGATATTGATCTTCCAGTCTGATGCGCACCTCGTAGAGCTCGTCTTCCACCTTGTATTTTGTAATGTCGATGTCTCCGGAGACCAGCAGCTGGAGCGCGCGCGAGATATCGGCAGCAGTTACGCCCAGATCTGCAGCTCGTTGTCTGTCAATGTTGACGCGCACCTCCGGTTTACCAAAGACAAGCGATGTGTCCACATCGACAAAACCCTTCGTCTGGCGCATCTTTGCCGCGAGTTTGTCCGCATACTCTTTGAGTATTTCAAGTTCCGGTCCCACCAGCCTTGCCTGAAACTGTGCATGTCCTCCGCCTGCGCCTCCCACATCCATGACAGCGGTTCTCAGTGTCGGATATTCTTTCAGGAAGTTTCTTGCGTCATTCATCACATCAACCTGCGAGTATGACCGCTTTTTTAAATCCACCAGTTGCACGTAAATGTCACCCTCGTTGACGGCCTGATTTTCTCCGCCGCCGATTGATGTGAGCAGATGTGTCACCCCTTGCGTCTTCCAAAGCTGTTTCTCGATGTCTGCCACGATGGTATCCATCTCGGCGATGGAAGTGCCTTCAGGTGCCTTGATGTGGACGTTGAATTCACTCCTGTCATCGCGCGGGATGAAATCCTTGCCCACAAAAACAACCGCGGGGATGGATGAGAGCATGATCAACGCCGCCGTTGTGACGGCTATCTTGCGGTGCGCCAGCGTCCATTTGAGCATCCGTGTGTAGTGCGTATCGAGAAAGCGGTTGATTGCAGATTCGCGCGATGTCTTTTTTGTCTTTTCATCGGCGCGCAAAAAAAGCGAGCACAGCATCGGTGTCTGCACAAAAGCGACAATAAGGGAGACGGCTATGGTGAATGCCATGGTGAGACCGAAACTAAATATGAAGCGCCCAATGATGCCGTACATGAATGCAAGCGGCACGAAGATGATCATGAGGGAGAGGGTGGTTGAAACCACTGCTAGGGCTATTTCGGATAGTCCCTTGGAGGCGGCATCTTTCGGCGGCTCCTTTTTTTCCTCCATATGCCTGAAGATGTTTTCGAAGACGATGATCGCGTCGTCGATCACAATACCGTTGGCCAGCGACAAGGCAAGCAGCGTCAGGTTGTTGAGCGTAAAGCCCATGGCGTACATGAGGGTAAATGTGGAGATGAGGGATGCGGGAATCGAGATGGCGCAGATTATCATTCCCCTCAGGTTTTTGATGAACAACAAAACGCACAGAGAAACAAGGACTGCGCCCAAGATGAGATCCTCCTCCAGAGAATGAATGGCCGCATTGATAAACCGGGACTGATCCTGAACGATCTGAATGTTCATGCCGGGAGGTAGGGTTTTTTTGATCTCTTCCACCTTCTTTTGCACCTTTGTGGCAACATCCACGGTGTTTGCGTCGGACTGCTTTCTGATTGGCAAGGATATGCATGGCACGCCATCGAGACGCGAAAAGCTCCTCATTACCTCGTCGGTATCCATAATCGTCGCAATGTCCCTGACGAGGATGGGCGTGGTCTTGAATGTATCAATCGGGATCGCGCCGAAATTTTTCGCATCAACGATCTTTCCCATCGTGCGGACAACGATCTCGCGGGGTTCTTCCGTGAGATAGCCGCCGGGCAACTCGATGTTCTGTTTTCTGAGCGCGGTCTCAACGTCGAATATGGAAAGTCCGTGGGCGGCGAGCTTGGCAGGGTCTATCATGACATGAATCTCGCGTTCACGGCTTCCGATCATTTTGATATCGCCCACACCGTTAACCGTCTCAAGGATCTCTTTCACCTGTTTGCGTGTGATTCTTGTGAGGTCCTGCATGGGAAGATTGCCGCTGACCGAAACCTGGACAATCGGAGCGCTTGCAATATCGAACTTCTCCACCACCGGCTGCTTTATGTCTTCCGGCAGGTCGTTGATGACACGATTTATTCTGTCTCTTACGTCCTGAGCCGCAATGTCAGGGTCTTTTTCGAGGACAAACTGCGCGATGATCTGGGATCGCCCCTCGTAACTGTGGGATTCGAGTTCATCCAAGCCAGAAATGGTGTTGATCGACTCTTCAAGCTTTTTTGTGACTTCCGTCTCTATCTCTTCAGGGGAGGCGCCGAGCAAATCCGTTGTAACCACAACGACCGGGAATTCGACCTTGGGCATCAGATCAACGCCAAGCCTAAGAAAGGAAAAAATGCCCAAGACCACCATGGCCATGATGATCATGGTGGCAAAGATTGGGCGCTTAATGAATGTATCAACTGCCTTCATAGAATCACTTTTTAACTGCAACCGCCTCACCGTCCTTGATGTCCAGTAAATCGCCTACGATGAGTTGGTCACCCTCTGCTATGCCTTCCAAAATCTCCACATGAGTTTCATTTCGAAGACCAGTTTTAACCTGAACGCGATTTGCCTTGCCATCCTTTATCCTGAACACAAATTGCTTGTCACCCTCCCATGAGATTGATTCAAGCGGTATAACAAGCGTGTTTTCATGTTTTTCCACTGCGAGATTGATCCTGCCGAACATGCCGTGACGCAACTTTCCGTTTTTGTTGGGCACTTCCACTTCGATATTTGCCGTTCTTGTTTTTTCATCGACAACCGGAGCGGCTGTGACAATCGTGCCGTCAAAAACTTCTTTATCCATGTAATCCACCTTCATCTCCACCTTGGTTCCCACGTGGATGCCATCAAGGTACCGCTCGGGGATGTCAAGCTTGACGCGCATAATGCCGGGTCGCACGACAACAGCAACCGGATCTTGCGCGAAGACCGTTCGGTCATGAACAATAGTACCGACATCTACCAGTATGGAACCGACATAACCGTCGATTGGAGAATCGACGATCAGCGGTTTGAAGGTATAGCCGATTTCGTCGCGATCGACGACAAGGATCCCCTGACCTTTTTTTACAGGGTCACCTTCCTTCAAGAGCTTCTTTGATATCCTGCCGTTCGCGCGTGAAAAAACGTCTACAGCGTCCTTTGCCACAATGTTGCCGGTGAAAAGGACCGTTTTTTCGATTGATTCTTTCACCGCCGTGGTCGCCTCAATTTCGTGCAATTGTGGCGGCGCCTTGGCCTTTCCGCCACATGATGCAACAAATAAAATAACGATGAAAAATTTCATAAAAAGCCACGGGTGCTGTGGCAAGATATGTGATCCCCCTCCTTTGTAAGGAGGGGAAAGGGGAGGTAGATCATTGTCTACATCACCTAACCTCCCCTTACAAAGGGGAGGTATCGTTGTTTTTAAAATGTTTCTCACATTGCACCTCCCATTGCCTTCTCAAGCACGGCCTCGGCAAATAGGCAGTCATAAATCGCCTGCAGATAAAGCTGCTCTGCCTGCGCCTGTGCGTTGATAGTGTCATTCAATTCCAGCTGGCTCATAAGCCCCGCTTCAAAACGCTCACTCGCAATTGCCGTCGCCTTCTTTGCCAGATTAAAGGAGCCCAACTGACTTTTATAAGCGGCTTGTGCCTTCTCAAGTGACGTGATTGCGTCCTGAACTTCGCGCACTACAGAGTCTTCAAGTTGTGACGTTTGAAATCTCTGCTGCATGAGTCTTGCCTTCGCCTGCTCCACACGCGATTTCGTTTTTAGTCCGTCAAAGATCGGCCATGAAAGATTCAGCGAACTCGATAATGAATCTGAGCGTTCATTTGATCCCACCCTCCAGTTATCAGATTGCCCTTGCCATTGATAGGTCGTGTTGAAATTAAGTGACGGCCAGTATCCCGCCTTTTCGACACCTACGTTCTGGACGAGCGATGCCTCGCGCAGCCTCTCAGCGTTGAGATCCGGTCTTGTGGACCTGGCCTTTTCGATCATTGCATGGGCGCCGGGAAGCGATCTCAAGTTATAGGCGAGGGTGCCGGTTGGTTCAATTTTTTCTTCGGGATTTACCGCCATCAAAATCTTAAGACTGTTAATCAAAAGTTCGTACGTGCGCAGGGCGTCGATTAGCTGAGGTTCGACATTGCTCACCTCGACCTGCTGACGCATAAGCGTGTAGTCACTATCCAATCCCTTATTGAACCTCGTCCGAATTGCTGCAAGATGGGATTTGAGCTGATCTAGCTGCCTGCTTAACACATCTATTACTTTATTCGTGTAGAGAATTTGATAAAAAGTCTGCTTTACACTGAGGCGTATCCTCGCCTCCACATCGCGGATATTTTCAAGTCCGCGGGCCTGTTCCGTTTTTGCCGCCTTGACCGCCTTCAACACTTTGCCGCCGTCCCAGAGGAGCTGATTCACTTCTGCGCTCGCGCTGTATGTGTTGTTTGAACCGATTGTGAACAGCTCATCGTTTATGAACATCTTGGGTTTTCGCCACATACGTTCATAACCCGCGTTGCCCGTCAATTGCGGCAGACCCTCTGACCTCGCCTCGTTCTTCAAGCCTTCAATCTCCGCAAGGTTCTCCTTTGCAACCTGTATGTCGCGGTTGGCAATCTGCGCGCGTTGTAATGCTTCATCGAGGGTGACCTTTACACCTTCTGCCACCACCCTAGATGGTGATGCAGCCAAGACGAGCGCTGCGCAGATAATTATGGTGAAAGCGCGTTTCATCTCACGATTTGATTCCGTTTAAAAATATATCCACAAAATACTCAATTGCCTCTTCCTTGGTTATCTGCAACGTCTTCGGGACTTCGAAGAGTTCATGTGCCAGTATAAAATGAAAAAACATGCAGACGAAGGCATTAAAGGCGACAGCCGGTTTGATATTTCGAAAAGCCCCCTTTTTGATCCTTTGGGTGACATACTCGAGTAAAAAACCAAAAACAAGATCAGTCCGTTCTTTCAGGAAAACACTTGCCAATTCATGATCTTCCAGCGCGGAGTAGAGCATGAGGCGAAGAAACGTATTATCTTTTTCAATCTCCTTCATGAAGTAGCGCGCGACCGATCGCAGGACTTCGCTGTCGTCTCCTTTTTTTGCCGCTTCAAGATCGAAGGACTCCGGTTTGACATGGATTTTTTGATTTATTATTTCGGTATAGAGCGCCTCTTTGGTGGGAAAGTGGCGGAAGAGAATTGCCTCGCTGACGCCGGCTTTTTTTGCGATCTCGCGCGTGGTGATGCCGTTGAAACCCTTTTTGGCAAAGAGTCCCGCCGCAATCGATGCGATCTGCGCGTGTCTTTCCTTCGATGACAACCGCTTGGCGACCATAAAATAGAATCGATAATTAGTAAGTGATCGCTAACTTATTATAGGCGGCGGGGGCTGTCAATAATTCGTTGAAACGCGTGTCTGCCCTGAATTTCTTGCTCTCTTAGACGTCTGATTATTTCGTGGTCACTTCAAGATCGGCCAGAACCCCGTCCCAGTGGGAGCACTCTTCAACGCTGTAATTGTGGCGAGTCTGGCAATAGTAATGGGTGTAGGCTACGGCTTCGTAGTATTTGTTTCTTTCCGGAAGCCATTTGTTTGAGATCCGGTTGGGGAAAAGGTATGATGCGAAGAGGATAATAAGCAGGCAGAAGAAAATCGCAAAATAAATATCGGCGTATACCTCGCTTTTCAGAAAATGCTCATGTCTTCTTTCATGGATCTGTGCGCGGTGGCGCCTGCGTTCCTCAACGAAGTTGAGTATCCTGTCTCTGAACCATCGCCTGCCCGCCAGTTTTTCTATGAAAAATGCGACAAGCACAGGCGCAAAGAGCAATGCCAGAAGGACAAGCAGGGCGTCATGCACCAGTTTCCGCGCAAAGTGATTCCAGCGCATTGAAAATATCTTTGCAATGAGATGGGCCACGACCGTTGCGACGGCGACCGGAAAGCCTATCATGATGAAGGCAAAGCATATCTCCGGCGGTATCTTGAAATATTCGACGACGAATACGGCGAAGCTTTCGGGGTGGAGGGCAAAATAAAAAACCGCCGTGTAGAGAAACAGGACCTTGATGAAACCCAAAAGTGACTCGAAGGGGGCAACCGCCGTTTTTTTTGTCATTTCTGTTTCGGGCATAGATTACTCGTCATTGTGGGATGCTGTGCCTGCCGCATCCGTTTAAACATATAAGCGTATAACGCAAGGACAATTATGTCCGTAATGAAAAAGTCGGGCGTATATGCTTGACTCTTGGTGTAAACTATTAGAAATAAATTCAAATTCAAGGGCGATCATAAAGTGTCCAAAAAAATTCTCATAATATTTTTGTTCCAGTTTTTTCTTTTCGGCACAACTCTTTATGCGCAAAATGCACCTCCGAAATCCTTTATTTCATTTCACGATGCGGAACGCCTTGCAATTGAAAACTCACATGCGATTGCGTCACAGGGATATGCGGTGAAATCCGCAAAGGAAGATGCCAAGGCGCAGCAGATGAGGCGTTATCCGCAGCTCAGTTTTAAAGCGGACAGCCTGTTTTTGTCCAAGATCGGGAGCATTTCATTGCCCGGGGTTGGAAACCGTGAAGTCGGAGATCATATAAACTGGTCCACGGGGCCGGCCCTTGACTGGGTTGTATGGGACACCGGCGAGATAACAAAAAAGGCCAAAAGCCTGGAGAAGACGGTGGATGCCCAGTCAGAAAATCTCGATTACAACACGCGCCAGGTTCTTTTAAATGCGCGCGCGTCCTATATAAACGTTGAGCTGGCAAAAGAGCAGGTTGGGCTCGTGCGCGATGCATTGAAACTGGCCCGCGCGCAATATTCGGATATCTCGGAGAAAAAGAAGGCGGGGACCGCCGACCTTCTGGATCTTACTGTCGCCCATCAGGAGGTGGTGGACCGCGAACGCGATCTTGAAACCGCAGACGGGGAGCTCGCCATAGCCAAGAAAAATCTCATAGCCGCGCTGGGCTTTGATCCCGAGATAGAGGGCGGAGATGCAATAGACGTTGAACCGATTGGTGATGTCGTTCGCACGCTGCTGCCCAGATCAGATGCCCATGTGGATATAGGATCGCACCCGCAAATAAAAGCTCTTTCAGATCGGGAGCAGGCACACGAGCTCTCGGCGAAGAGCTCCGGCGCCAGACACTGGCCCAAGATCACGATGAAGGGAACATCGACATTCGAATATCCCAATCTAGGCGACAAAACCACGATCCAGCAGAACAAAATGCTTCTCAATCTGCATCTTCCCATTCTTGACTGGGGGATGATCAGCAAGGAAACGAGAAGCAGCAGATATCAGGCTTATTCCGCCAAGGAGCAAAAAGAGCAGACGGCCATCAATCTTTCACGCGACACACAGGATATAAGAGAAAGGATCAAGACGCTCAGAGCTTTAAGAATAGCCGATGTGAAGGCGATAAGAGATGCGGTGGAGGTGGCAAGGCTCACATACGATTCCTATAATGCCGGAAGGGTCATATTTCTGGATGTGCAGCGCGCCAACGTGAAGGCCTTGTCGGTAAAAGTTGATTCGGCGAGGACCGATGCGGAACTGGCCGTGCAGATATCAAAACTTTTAGCTCTTGCGGTAAGTGAAGGAGAGCCTCAATGATAAAGGACGTCAAACCGAAGGAAATTGCAAAGAAGATAAAAACACATAAGCGCTATGTGGTGCTGGCGGTTATTGCGATTGCTGTGGTCGTGTATTTTATCATCCCGAGCGGCGAGTCGATATATGTGGGAACGATTGAGGTGACAGAGGTGGATGTGGCCCCGCGCGTGAATTCGCAAATTGCGGAGAGGGTGGCGGACGAAGGGGCCATCGTAAAAAAAGGCGACGTCCTCTATCGCCTGACTTGCGAGGACGTCAAGATCAACGCTGAAAAATCTACCAAAGACTTCAAACGCGCCGAAAAACTTCTCGCAACGGGCAACATGCCCCAGGAACAATACGACAATTTTAAGAAAAATTACGACAATGCCATGCTGCAGATGGATTGGTGCACTGTGAGGGCGCCCATAGACGGGACCATACTCACCAAATTCCACGAAGGCGGGGATTATGTTTATACAGGCACGAAGCTTGTGGCCATGGGGGATTTAAATGACGTGTGGGCGTATGTCTATGTGGATCAGCCGCTCTTAGTTGGCTTATCCATCGGCCAGGAGGTGACGGGAATTCTGCCGGAGCTGAATAGCAAGCAGATACAGGGGCGCATCATCCACATCAAGGACGAGGCGGAATTTACGCCCAAGAATGTCCAGACCAGAAAGGAAAGGACCCGCCTGGTTTACGGTGTGAAGATAAAGTTCGATAACAGCGAAAAACTCCTGAAACCCGGGATGCCAATAGAAGTCAAATTTGCTAAACTGAAGAACCTCTGACAAAAGGACGGGATTTTATTCTTCGAGCCCCTCGACTTCGCTCGGGACATGCTTGTCGAGAAGATAAAATTTCCTTTGTCTCTCGACTCTGATCGAGATCTTCGACTTCTCGACTCGCTAACGCTCGCTCGAAGAATAACAAGCGATTTTTCAGATATTTCTTACTAAATAGCGAGATGCAAATGCCGGTTTCAGTTGATCTCACAGGCGTATCCAAGACTTTCGGCAAGAACCGCGCCCTAGACAATGTTACTATTAAATTTGCCGAAGGTAAGCTCCACGGCCTGATAGGCTCAGAGGGGGCCGGCAAGACCACGCTTATCCGCGTGATCATGGAGCTTTTATCCCGTGATGAAGGGCAAGTGACGTGGAGGGATGACGGAAAAGAGGTGGGCTTTTTGGATCTGCGCGAAAGAATATCTTATATGCCCGGCGCACAAAGCCTCTATCCCGATCTCTCGGTAAAAGAACACCTCGAATTCTTCAAGGAACTCTATTCACTCTCCAAAGAGGAATTTGCAGATCAAAAGAATCGCCTTCTTGAAATAACAAGACTCGGCAAGTTTACCGAGCGGCGCTCGCGTGAGCTCTCCGGCGGCATGTACAAAAAGCTGGGCCTCATGTGCGCACTGCTGCAGAAACCCAAGGTATTGCTCTTGGATGAACCCACAAACGGTGTTGACCCCATCAGCAGGCGCGAATTCTGGGACCTGCTCTATGACCTGTCCCGTCAGAAAATCACCATTATTATTTCGACGGCGTATATGGATGAAGCGGAACGCTGCCATGAGGCGCATCTTCTGGATGCGGGAAGACATCTGGCAAGCGGCGAGCCCAGAAAGCTTCTGGCGGACGCCGGCGTGAAAAGCTTTGACGAATTTTATCTCAAGCGGGGCACAAAATGAACCGCGATAAGGCAGTGGTGGTCAACAATCTGGTTGTCGCCTTCGGGGACTTCAAGGCGGTGAAGGACGTCTCCTTTTCAGTGGATCCCGGGGAGATATTCGGTTTCCTCGGAGCCAATGGCGCGGGAAAGACGACAACCATCAGGGTCCTGTGCGGCCTTTTGCCGCCCACAGATGGCAAAGTTCAGGTGGCAGGCGCCGATCCCAATGTCGATGCCATGGCAGTGAAATCACGCGTCGGCTACATGTCCCAGAAATTTACACTGTACCGCGACATGACGATTGTCGAAAACCTGCACTTTACCGGGAAACTCAGAAGACTCTCAGAAGAAAGAATCGCAGCCCGCATAAAGGAGCTGATAGAATTTATCGAATTGGAGTGGCCGCTCTCTACCATGGTCAAAGATTTGCCCGGCGGCGTGATGCAGCAGGTGGCCCTCGTATCCGCCACAATTCACGATCCCGACATCGTGTTTTTGGATGAACCGACGGCTGGCGTGACCCCTCACGCCCGTTCGCGCTTCTGGGAGCTGATAAACAAGATGTCGTTCGCCGGCAAGACCGTCTTTGTAACCACACACTACATGGACGAGGCCGAGCAGTGCGGCCGCGTGGCCCTCATGCGCGCCGGAGAACTCATCGCAATTGGATCCCCGGATGAGCTTAAAGCGAAGGCCTTTCCGGAGTCGATCTTCGAAATAACTCCATCAGCAGATGCACCTGCGGGCTGGCAGGATAAATTGAAGTCCGAGAAATTTATTAACGAGCTGCAGATATTCGGCATGCACTATCATGCCATGGTGACCGAAGCCGATGATTTTGAAAAATATTTTAGCAAAAGTCTTCCGGCCTTCGATCACAAGAGGATAAAACCGTCGCTTGAAGACGTATTCATAAGAATGGTGGAAGGAAAGAATAGATGACAGGAACATTCCGCTTCAGACGGGCAAAGGCGATAGCAAGAAAAGAGGTCATGCATATAATGCGGGATCCCTTCACCATTATAGTTGCGCTTGTCATTCCCGTCTTCTTGACCGTCATGTTCGGATTCGCAATCGACCTCGACATTCACGATATCAGGCTCGCCGTGTACGATGCGGATATGACCCAGACCTCCAGGATCGTCTATCAGAAATTTACGGACTCAAAATACTTTCGCATCAACGAAATGGAGCCTCTGGTTTTCCGCGCCGACCGGCCGCTTTCAATGGAGCGCTCAAAACTTTCGCTTATCATCCCGCATAAATTTGAGGAGGATTTATATAACGGCCGCGGGGCCGTGGCCCAGGTGCTGCTCGACGGCGCCGACAATACGACCATGAACCTTGCAATCGGTTATGTGTCCGGAATTGAAGCGGCGCTCAACCAGGAGTTTATCGAATCGCTCGCGCCGGAGCCGAGAGTCAAGACCGTAAGACTTGTGCCGCGCTTTTTGTTCAATCCGGAACAGAACAGCCAATGGTTTATCGTGCCGGGACTTTCGGTGGTTATCCTTGCGATTCTCTCCATCCTTTTGACATCGCTCACCATCGCGCGCGAGTGGGAAACCGGTTCCATGGAGCTTTTGCTTTCCACGCCTGCGCGCCCCACAGAGATCATATTGGGAAAACTGCTGCCCTACATCGTGTTGGGAATCATAGCCCTTACATTTATATATGGTGCGGCGCGGCTTGTCTTCGGCGTTCCGTTCAACGGCAGTTATGCGACATTTATCACAGGCAGTCTCTTATTCATAGCCACGTATCTCTCCATGGGCCTTTTCATATCGGTCACGGCAAAAAACCAGCAGCTGGCGATGCAGATGAGCATAATTTCGGGATACATGCCCTCCATCCTCCTGTCCGGTTTTATCTTTTCGATAACAAATATGGACAGGATCTGGCAGATTTTCACTGCGCTGCTTCCGGCCCGCTGGTATATGGATATATGCCGCGCCTGTTATCTTAAGGGGGCCTCATTTGGGGATCTCATTGTTCCTTTTGCGGCGTTGATTATATTGTTCCTGATCCTGTTCACGGCGGCGACGAGGAAATTTAAGGGCACTCTGGAGTGATCACATGTTTGAGCTCCTACGCGCATTCGTAAAAAAAGAACTGGTGCAGGCGCTTCGCGATCCGCGGATGAAGTTTTTTCTCTTCGTCACCCCCATGATCCAGCTGACCATATTTGGTCTGGCCCTGAACACCGATGTCAAAAACATAAAATTTTATGCCAGACCGATGATGAACGACACCCTTTTCCGAGACATCAAACGCGATGTCATTGCTACCAAATGGTTCATACCGGTGACCGGGCAGGAGATCACGGGCGGCGAAAACATCGACAAATTTAGAAGCGGGCGGCTGGATGTGGAGTTGTACGCGCCAGAAGGAGGCCTGACACGTGCCTTCGAGCTTGGTCACGGGGAGCTGGAGGCTGTCATTGACGGATCCGACCTCATTCGCGGGCGCAGCATTCAAAGGTACCTGACGAACATCATAAGTGAAGCGGTGGGTGAGCGCAAAGGGAAGACCGAATCATTTGACTTTGCGCAAATGACCCAGACCAAACCTCAAAACATACAAAAAACGCCTATCGAGTTTTCCGCCAGAATCCTTTACAACCCGGAACTTCAGACGTCTTATAATCTGGTCCCGGGTGTCTTGTGCATGCTGATGTGCGTTATCACCATTATGATGACCAGCATGTCCATCGCCAAGGAAAAGGAAATCGGCACTTTTGAAACGCTCATCTCCGCGCCCGTGACGGTTTCGCAAATTCTCTTGGGGAAAACCATTCCTTATTTAATTATCGGTTGCATCAATCTCCCGCTCGTATTCTTTGTGGCAGTCGCGGGGTTTGATGTGCCCATGCGCGGATCTTATATCTGGCTCGCCTTATCCACCATGTTCTTTTTGATCACGACGGTGAGCATCGGGACGATGTTGTCGATTGTAGCCAGAAATCAGCAGCAGGCAATGATGGGCAGCTTCATCTTCCTCTTGCCGGCCATCATGCTTTCCGGCGTCATGTTCCCGATCGACAACATGCCGTGGATATTAAAGATCGTGGCGGCATTCAATCCCCTGATGTATTTTGCCACACTGCTTAGAAACATCATGCTCAAGGGCGGGGACTATTACGTCTTGTTCACCCACACGCTTGCGCTGTTTTTGATAGCCGTGGTCTGCGTCGCAACCGCCTTCAAAAAGTTCAAGCTGCATCTGGGATAGAGACGGTGATCAGTAATCAGTGATTAGTGATCAGTTCACGAACCGACCGGCGATGCACGAACGACGGTCTCCTTAACCTCAACCTCAACCTCAGCCTTTTGTTTGTTATTGCGGGCGCAGCGAAGCAATCTCATTTTATGACCGTGGACGATTGACCCCAAAAAGTTTTTAAGTCAATGGTCTCCTCAATAGGTTGGGGAGGGGGGTAAATAGGGGGTAATTAATATATTTTTCGACGTTTGCTCTGTTACCGGTGGTTAAAACAAAACAACACGGAGAAGAATATCCTCGTTGTTTTCCTATGGATTACATGATTGCAATGTTCCTCCGACTTGATTTTATTGTTTTTAAAGGCTTAGCGATTATAATGGTCGGGCAAAACTGGACCAAAAAGTGGACTTGATTTAGGTGTAAAAAACCAACTAAGAGTCCACGAGGAAAGGAGCGGGTATGCGCAAGACGTTTGGTCCGGCATTGAAGGCGAAAGTGG
>Ga0315276_10000198_pt1 | contig 49831 bp, 48 predicted proteins | sample YL17G05_0_MG_FD_204542 | JGI IMG/M metagenome (GOLD analysis project Ga0315276, IMG submission 204542) | Sediment microbial communities from Yellowstone Lake, YNP, Wyoming, USA - YL17G05_0 | ecosystem: Environmental > Aquatic > Freshwater > Lake > Sediment | place: USA: Wyoming | collected...
AAATAAGGGATTTTGGTTAAGCTTTTTTTAAAAGGTTTAAAGTAACATCAAAAATAAGGGATTTTGGTTAAGCTTTTTTTAAAAGGTTTAAAGTAACATCAAAAATAAGGGATTTTGGTTAAGCTTTTTTTAAAAGGTTTAAAGTAACATCAAAAATAAGGGATTTTGGTTAAGCTTTAGTTACTAAGTAACTAACCTTTATACATTATATAAAATATTTTATATAATATATATGCTACCTTGCCTTTTAATATTAAAGGTACCATTTGATGTAATTTACAAGATATATTTTTATGTTGATGATTATTGTACAGCAAATAATTTTTTATTATTGTGTAAGGATTTCTATAATAATTTTATGAAAAACAAGGCACGTCATTACAAATTTAATATTTTATATGAAAGTTTGTTTTCATTTTTAATGTTATTACCAGAAACATTTAATACAAATGAGAATATAGGAGATTTAACATTTTACGAAATGATAATGTGTCAATCGCAAAATTATCATGATAAAATAATGTTGAGTAAAGATATCCGTTTTATTTATCATTTGTATAAAAATTTCTTTGTATATTATTTTGCAAATAATACTAATAAAAATAGCAGTCTAACAATTGCCAACAATCTATCTAATATTATTATTCTACAAGGTCCTTTATTTATAAATAATTTAGTTAAACTTGAAGTCTTCGGTAACATAGTACCTTGCCTTTTATCGAAGTCTTCGGTAAAGGTATCTATTAAATCAAAATTTAAAAATCGTTCTGAAATGTTTGGATATATTTTAAAACATTATAATAGATATAATTTAAGATTAATCCAATCTCAAATATTACTTTTAAAAAAGTAACATCAAAAGTTGGGGTTTTTGGTTAACTAAAGAATTTGTTTCGAAAATAATTTTTTTGATTAGATATATAATTTGTAATTTTTTGTAGTTTGTATTCATCTAAATTATAAATTAGATTATTATATACTGTTTTATTAACTCTTACTCTTCTATTTGTAATTGGGTTTTTTATATAAATCATAGAATTAATGGCTATATTTTCACGGTTACATAGAAAATTATAATAATATAGATTATTTTTTTTCAACATTGTTTTAAATTGAGTGTAATTATATGAGATGAGATCATCTTTCCAAAAATGTCTTTTTAGATTGCATATTTCAATAAGGCAATTTTCATTACAATCATAACAACATAAATTCAATACTGTATTGCTTAGATTTAATTCTTTATATCCTAATATTTTTTGAATAATGGGTATTGATGTTACATAATCTGAAATTGTACACATTTGATTAAAAGTCATCGGTATACAATCTTGATCATGAAATTTGTACAATACACTATTGTAATAATGTATTTTTAAATCATTAGTATTAGCTATCTTATTTTGTTCTAAAAAGTTAAAACGATAATTAAAAGAATAATAATCAGACTGGGGGTAATATTCTAGATTTTGAAAATTGTAAAATGTTAATAATAATAACTTATTTGGAAATGTTTTTATATTACAGAAATTGTTATTTATATAATAAGTAAAAATAATGTCAAATAATAAATTAGTAGTATTATGCGATGACACATTTGACGTGAATCTATATAATTTAATATAATATTGAAAAGATATTCTCTTATTTGCAAGGTAATCTTTATAAAACATTTGTTTATATTGATACACATGTTGACTTAGATACGCATTTAACCAATTGTAAAAATAATTGCAATTTATTGATTGTAATCTTAATTGATATGATAATAAATCACATTGTATACGTGTAATATTGTAAAATAGTACTTTATTAATTCTTCTCAAATTGCATATATCGACGACATTTAAAAATTTGCAGATATTATAAATAATATCAAAGGGCACCTTGTCGAGCTGAAGCTCCGCTTCGGTGAAGGGCACCTTGTCGAGCTGAAGCTCCGCTTCGGTTAATTTGTTCATATTAAATTAAAGAATTATTAATTTAATTCATTTTTTAACAAATTTTTCTTCCATGGCAATCAGTTTTTTCAAAGTATTTCTCAAACCATATATTAATTACTCTTGGATATTCGAGTGGCGAAAGAGTTTCATCGTTTGTTTCGTCATTTGTTATGTATTTGTAATTATATTTTATCATAAATCCTATACTTTCAATATACTGTTTTAGTTCTTCGAATTGTTTTTCTGATATTTGTTCGGGTGTTATATGGTGTCCATATAAAAATTTTGCTCCAGCTATTAAGAATTTCATTAGTAATTGGAACATTACAACTTGGTTTACAATAACTGTTTCTGGTAACATTAAGTTGTATGCACAAGGAGGTTTGGGTGGTTTTGAAAAAATTACATTTACCAAAGCTTCTATATTACCAGTGTCCATTACTATATACAGTTAAAAAAAATTTTTATATTTTTACAAATTATCTATAAGTCGTCTATTAAACAATCTTCTTGTGAGCTGTCATCATCTAAATTTTCAATAGATTTTTTATATATATCATCTAAATATAATTGTCTACATAATTTCTTTTTATTATCATTGTTACTATTTACAAATTTTGTTTTATACGAAATGTCATTTAAAAAACGATTTTCGAAATTGTTGATAAAAATACATAAACTGGTTAAAATATTTTCTAAATAAGAGTTATCTTGGTAAATAACTGTAGTTCTTATTTGTGAACCATATTTTTCTATTAGTTTGGCCATAGGTATATCCAATAAATACATGTACAAGTGTATTTGTGTTTTTTCATAATCACGTAAAGTCGAAAAAAATCCACGCATTCTGTTTTTAATTTCGACAATATAACTGCGTTCTGGATTTTCTTTATCTATATAAATACCATCGAGACGTCCACCAATATACCATTCGAATTGTTCAGACGAAGGTACCTTAAATTCTTCTAATGAAGAATTCGTTAGACGGCAAGGTATTTGACGTTTATAAAATTTTTGAGATGTGTCTAATGTAATACCTGATTTCTGTTCATATATTTCTATAGCTGAATCTTCTCGTAATGTTCCGTGAGTTTTATTAATAAAACTAGTAGTTTCACGTTGTAATAAAGCCAGATTATCTCCTTCTAAATTCATATTGTCTAGAATTGTTGTAATATTTTTTTGTTTATCCTTTGTTTCTATAACTTCAGATTGTAATAATTCAACAGTTTCCTTACCAATGGATTTAATTAATCTTTGTTGTTGGTCTAAATCAATACTGTCAATTTTACTTTCTAAAGATTTTGATTCTTTATTTATTTCGCTAACAGTTTTATCAATTTTTTTAACATGTAGTTTATATTGACATTTTGTAATTTTTTTATTGTTTAATTCGGTTTCTAAATTTCCACGTTGTTTTTCTAAATCTTCAACTTCTTTTTTTTGAGAATCTAATTCTGATTTACTTTTGTTTATAATGTCAGTATAAGATTCTGTATCGCAACGTTTCCATAAGCGTTCAAAAGGTGTTACGAAATCGTATTGATTTTGACCTATGTATGCCGCAATGTCACTTGGATATAAGAATACTTTTTTTTGACCTGTTTCCATTATTTATATATAATAATGTTCCGTCATTTTAAATTAAGTTTTTTATTAAGGTTTCGTTCTATGTATGTTTATTTAAATATTATAATATGATATAGATGTTAGAAATAAAGACCGTTATTATAAGTAAGGTTTTTGAAGGTTCTCAAGAAGCTGTTAAAGAATTAATTAATAATGGTTATGATGTATATCTTATAAATGGCGAACCTACGGAATCGTTTACATTTTCTAAAATTGATTCCAATAATATTGTCTGTAAACCGACTTTATTAGAATCATATTTTAGTTGTATAGTTGACTCTGGGTGTTCTTCTGAAGAATGTATTATTGTTGATAATAAACATGATAATATACAAATTGCTAAAAGGACGGGATGTAAGATTTGTTTTTTACCGTCTAATACTGGTACAGATGCGTTAGATATAATTAGAACTATTATTTACTATCAAAACGAAAATTCTGGTATTGTAAAACGTACAATGTTTAGAAAAGGTATTAATATAGTAATTCCTATGATGGGGAGTGGTTTACGTTTACATCAGCAAGGTACATTATTACAGCAAGGTACAGAAAAGACTTGTATGGATATTATGGGTAAACCTATGATTTCTTGGGTAATTCAAAATTTAAAAATTGATGCAAATTATATATTTATAATAAGATCTGATTCTGATACCAAATTGTTATTGTCTCTAGTGCCTAATTGTAAAATTGTTAGATGTGAACATAAAACAGGAGGTCAAATAGAATCTATATTATTAGCTGAAAAATATATAAATAATAGTGATCCCTTAATTGTAGCAAATGACAATCAATGGTTGGATTGGGATATTGAAAAGATGTTGGATATATTTTTATTTCAAAAAGTTGATAGTTTACTGGATCTGATTACTTTTACAAGTGATGGTAATCACAGATATAATTATATAAAATTAGATGATGATAATAATGTTATATTTATTAAACAAAATTGTCCAATAACACAACTAGCAATGACTGATGTTTATTTTTGGAGACGTGGTAAGGATTTCATTCGATGTGCTCATAAAATGACATCCTTTAATAAAAGAATACGAGGTGAATTTTGTACACTATTGGTTGTAAATGAATTACTAGATGAAATACGAGATGGTGTATCTGTTGGTAAAATTACATCATCAGAATGTAAATCCTTTATAACATTACAAGATCACAATGATATAATGCAATTCGAAAATTATTGGATTTCTCAAGTTAAAAATGGATTGTTACTTTTAAAAAAAGTAACATCAAAAAAGCTTAACCAAAAATAAGGGATTTTGGTTATTCGTCAATTTTAAAGTCGCTTGGTTTAAGTGCTTTACCTCCGCATTTAATTAGTATATTATTTGTATAATCTATAATTTCATCTAGAAGGTCTTGACGATCTTTAAGTGCAATCTTATAGAAACCGAGAATAGGTTTGGCTAATTGTTCTAAATAACAAGTTCTATTATATTTTAGGTTATTTTCGATTGCGTATCTGGGATCTTCACCTAATTCAGATTTTGCTTTTTTAGTGTCAATACTTTCTATAAAAATGTAGGGGATTCGATCTCCGATTTGGACTTCTTGTTTTCGTAATTTTAAACGTTCAGCTAATTGTACATGTACAGGTCGTGTTTTATAACTAGCTGCTAACATAGCTGATACGACAAGATCTTTTATATCAATGTTGTAATTGTAAATATTATCAATGTATTGTTTATATAATACGGTACTAGTTTTTAGGGAATCATAGTCATTTTTGACTAATTCTCCTGTTGCTGTTTTGTCATTTACAATAGTGTCAATTATTTCTTTATAGCATTTTTTAACCATTGGACAATAATCTCGCCTTGTTAAAGCAATACCTTTAGCGTCAACTCCTTTTAATTGAAATGGATCTTTTGTATTTTCAAATTTATTTGCAATATATCTTTTTTTAGTTAAAAGTATAAATGGATGAAATACTTTTTCGAATTCTAATTCGATAGGGGGTCGTTTAAAAATATCATTTGTTAAATTATCACCACATATTGATGCCAATCTAAATGTGTCACGTCTATTTTTTTCAAAATCTTCACGATTGTATTTAAATTTGATAAAGATTGAGTCTGTGTTAAATGCTTGTAATTCACCAACTCCGCAACCGAATCTTCCAATCTCAGTTTCTAAATCGTAGACGTAATCATTTGTTGTACCTTTATCGATAATTTTTTTTACAATTGTTTCGTTTTCGTGTTTTGATTTAATTTTACTTATTATATAAACATCGTTTTGTTTATTGTCATTTGTATTGTCAATGGATAAATTAAATCCTAAATTTTTTAACGAATAATATATACGTTGAGCTTCTATTTTACTTTTAACAGTAAAAGTATCAAAATTAACATTTTCAATTTTTTTAATTGAATCGTGGGTTTCACTAAATCTAGTTGGAAAACTGTGTAAAAGAGAGTCTCCTACTTTTAAATCTCCTGGTTTAATAGGATCAAGGTTAAATCTTATTAACGAATGATCTTCTGTAACATCTACGCATCCAGAATGAGTTAATACTCTAAAAATCTTTTTATTACAATGATGTCTAATAACTTTTTTAATATTTACCCATCCAATATCAGTCCAGACTTGATAATCTGTGGTTGAAAATTCTTTTTCTAAACGGATTGTTTTATCAAACATTTTAAATCCTGGATATGCTTCTTTCTTACCAATGTCAAAAATACTCTCAATACTTTCGATATAAATCAAACCGTTTTTTTTTAAAATTAATGGAGTATCACCTGTTACGCTATCACCGTATACTACTTGTATATTGATATCTACGTGGATTTCTGGGTCGTATTTGAATATTTTATCTGTAACACTAATTGTATATTCTTTAATATTCCAATTATAAAGAACTCCTATTTCATTTGTTGGATATCTTTCTCTAAGAATAGAGTAAATTAATTCTAAATCATTAACATTAGTGACTTTAAAACTTTTCATTTAATGGATATGTTCATAATTAAATTAATAAATAAAATTCAATTAATAAATAAAATTCAATTAATGATGAAACAATAAAAGACACGTGGTATAAGAATAATAAGAGTAATAAATAAACGTATTTTTGTGTTTAAAAGATTTTCATATTCGTTTGTTTTGAGTTATTTTATTATAAGATATATTTATAAAAATACAATGGCTTCTAATTTCTCACCGATGTATTTTGAGCAACCTATAGTGATTTTTGATACTACACAATCGAGTAATTCTACGAGTGGTTCATTTGTTTTGTATGGTGGTGTGAGTATTAATGCTACTTACCAAAGTGAAAGTACTTCTAGTGGTGCATTTGTGTTGTCTGGTGGTATGGCTGTTCAGAAAAATCTGAATGTAGGTGGTATTACTAGTATCAGTGCTACTGCTCAAAGTGAGGGAACCGGTTCTGGTGCTCTTGTTGTAGAAGGAGGAGTAGGTATAGCTAAAAATCTTCACGTTGGTCAAGATACTTTTATTTCTGGTAATTTGTATGTTAATGGTTTAACAACTTCAGTTAACAGTACTACTATTAACGTAGCTGATAATACTTTTACATTAAACAGTGGTCCAGCAGGTTCTAGAGATGCTGGTATTTTGATTCAAAGATACCAAACCGCAGTTGACGATGGTAGTGGTGATGTTGTAGGAAATAATGAACCTTTTGTTTTGGATTCTACCTTTACTCTAGGTGGATCTAACAGTGTAACATTCGCAACAACTGACAATGCTTTGGCTGTTGATGGATGGTGGGTTAAGGTAACATCTGGTACTCCTTATGTTCGTAAAATCACAAGTGCTACAAATATTTCAGGAACTGTTACTCTTACTTTAGAAACATCATTTACAAGTTCTGTAACTACATCAGATACATTTAAATTATATAATAGAAATTATGTAGCTCAATATTATGAAGAGGCAAATGATGAATATATCCTTGGTTATATTGCCAATGCTCAAGATATCCAGACTCAATTACAAGGTACTGGATTACTTAATGTAAGAGCAAAGGGATTGTTTGCTACCAATTCTACAATTCAGAATTTGTCGGTTGCTAGTTTGACTGCTGGTAATATTGGTTTAGATCAAGCTACTATCTTGAATACTTTTGTTGTAACAGGAACAACTACTTTAGGATCTCTTTTTGTTAGTGGGGCAAGTCAAATTGGTGGTGGTTTAACTGTTACTGGAGCTTCTGTTCTTAATTTGGGAGTTAGTGCAGGTTCGTTAAATGTTACCGGAGAATCTACTTTACACGGTGCAGTTACAGCTGGTGCTCTAGCAGTTACTGGAGCTTCTCTTCTTCAATTGGGAGTTAGTGCAGGTTCGTTAAATGTTACCGGAGAATCTACTTTACACGGTGCAGTTACAGCTGGTGCTCTAGCAGTTACTGGAGCTTCTCTTCTTCAATTGGGAGTTAGTGCTGGTTCTTTGAATGTTACAGGAGAATCTACTTTACAAGGTGCGGTTACAGCTGGTGCTCTAGCAGTTACAGGAGCTTCTCTTCTTCAATTGGGAGTTAGTGCAGGTTCTTTGAATGTTACAGGAGAATCTACTTTACACGGTGCAGTTACAGCTGGTGCTCTTAATGTTACTGGAGCTTCTCTTCTTCAATTGGGAGTTAGTGCTGGATCTTTGAATGTTACTGGAGAGTCTTGGTTGCAAGGTGCAGTTACAGCTGGTGCTCTAGCAGTTACTGGAGCTTCTCTTCTTCAATTGGGAGTTAGTGCTGGTTCTTTGAATGTTACAGGAGAATCTACTTTACACGGTGCGGTTACAGCTGGTGCTCTAGCAGTTACTGGAGCTTCTCTTCTTCAATTGGGAGTTAGTGCAGGATCTTTGAATGTTACAGGAGAATCTTGGTTACAAGGTGCAGTTACAGCTGGTGCTCTAGCAGTTACTGGAGCTTCTCTTCTTCAATTGGGAGTTAGTGCTGGATCTTTGAATGTTACAGGAGAATCTATTTTACACGGTGCAGTTACAACTGGTGCTCTTAATGTTACAGGAGCTTCTCTTCTTCAACTAGGTTTAACTGGAGGTTCACTGAATATTACTGGAGAGTCTTGGTTGCAAGGTGCGGTTACAGCTGGTGCTCTAGCAGTTACAGGAGCTTCTCTTCTTCAATTGGGAGTTAGTGCAGGTTCTTTGAATGTTACAGGAGAATCTACTTTACACGGTGCAGTAACAGCTGGTGCTCTTAATGTTACAGGAGCTTCTCTTCTTCAATTGGGAGTTAGTGCAGGTTCTTTGAATGTTACAGGAGAATCTTGGTTACAAGGTGCAGTTACAGCTGGTGCTCTTAATGTTACAGGAGCTTCTCTTCTTCAACTAGGTTTAACTGGAGGTTCACTGAATATTACTGGAGAGTCTTGGTTGCAAGGTGCAGTTACAGCTGGTGCTCTAGCAGTTACAGGAGCTTCTCTTCTTCAATTGGGAGTTAGTGCTGGTTCTTTGGATGTTACTGGAGCATCTGTTTTGCATAATGGTTTAACAACTGGGTCTTTGACAGTTACTGGTGCTAGTATTTTTGATAATGGAATTACGACTGGTTCTTTGAATGTTACAGGAGAATCTACTCTTCACGACAATGTAACTATGGGATCAAATGTTGTGATTGATGGTCCAGCATTTCAAATTCCATATGGAGATGTTATTTCTAGACCTATTGCTCCTCAGCAAGGTTATATTCGTTATAACACTGAATATACTCAATTTGAAGGATTTGGTCCTGGGAGTGCTTGGGGGACATTGGGTGGTGTTGTAGATATTGCTCAGACTACAAAGATTATGGCTTCATCAACTCCAAGTGTCACTGATGGTAATTTGTACTTTTTCACTGTAGGAGTTGAACAGATGAGAATTAATAGCGCAGGTAATATTGGTATTCATACTACTTCTCCAGGGTATACACTTGATGTAGTGGGAACTTTGGGTGCAACAATTGGTTTAACAGCTGGATCTTTAAATGTTACAGGAGAATCTACATTGCACGGTGCAGTTACAGCTGGTGCTTTATTTGTGACTGGTGCTTCTCTTTTAGTAGGTAACGTTACAGTTAGTGGTGCTTCTACTTTTAATAGTGGTATTACAACCGGTTCCATTAACGTTACAGGTGCATCTATTTTACAAGATGATTTTACTGTTACAACTGGTTCAGTTATTGTTTCTACAAATGATTATACTCCAATTATTGGATCTACATTTGCAACTGGCGGTTCTATTTTATTTAACACTGTTGATGTTTCACCAAGTATGGGTGATATTTCAAGAGAACGTAGTTTTCTTGCTGCTAATAATATAAGTGCTCCAACTAATATTACAGGATTTTCATTTAACAATGCTGTCGTAAGAGCTTTTGACGCTGTTGTTTCTGTAACCATTATTGACGAGGTAAGTAACAAATATGCTTATTACAATTTAAAAGGTATTCAAAAGGGAAGTAACTGGGTTATCAATAGTTCATATGTTGGTGATGCTAGTGGATTTACATTTTCTATTACAAACGGTGGTCAAATTCAATATACTTCCACAGATGTTACCGGATATCTTTCAAGTTATGTAAACTTTAGAGCTATGACCACAACTATTAATTAAAAAAACCCTTCTTTTGAAGGGCTTTGATCCTACTTTTTTTGAAGGGCTTTGGCCCTACTTTTAACTAAAGTAACTAATATAGTTAATGTGTAAATAATGTCTTTTACGTTTATTTTATTTATTGTGTATATATAATAAACGCAAAAATGAGTTTCGATTATCATTTTGATTATGAATTTAGTTTTGATACAAATGACATTATAGATATTAGTAGATTTGATACAATATATAGCAAGTGTAATATACCGGATTTAACTGGAGATAGGAGGGATATAATTTACAAAAAATGTTTAGAAACTCTAATACTGTTAGGTGTAGCTTCTGGGATTCGCATTTTTTCATCATTCGTTACAATTAACAACACGATACCTGATACTTTTAAAGTAACAGTATTTAATATCCAATGGACAGGTAGTGGATTATTTTAAACCCACAACTTTTGAGGGCTCTGGTCCTACTTTTTTTACTTTCAATGTATTGAACTTTAAATTCAGGCAATACTACTCAGGTGTATTTGATACATGTATAAGTGTGTCAAGTGTAGAAACTGCTGAAATGTGTAAATTGTACGAAAATTGTTTTAGAGTAGTTAATATTGCATATACAAATGAAATAGATGATATGTGTCGTGATTTGCGAATTGATACAAATGAAATGATATCTGCATGTAATACGAAACCATATGGGTTTATGCCATTTTACCCAGGTTTGGGTATAGGTGGAAAATGTTTACCTCATAACCCGTATTATTTAATGAAGGCTCAAAAATATCCCTTGAATATTTTACAACAATCGTGTTCTTTTTTAGAATTACGTCCGTATATAAAAGCATGTGATATTTTAAAAAATCCAGAATTTAAGCGTATTTTAATTGTAGGATTAGGGTTTAAAACTGGACAGAGTGAAATTTTCAATTCGCCATCTGTATGTTTTGCATATAGTTTAATAAAATGTAATAGATTTGTAAAATGTTATGATCCTACAGTACAAAGGACTGTATTACCTAAATTTGCAAATTTTATTGATTTTATACATTTAGATAATTATAATGTAAACTATATAAATGAAAATTTTGATACTGTCATTATTGCCATAAAACAAACAGATATTGACTATACAATCTTAAATACTTTAAAACCCGAAATTAACATAACATCTTTTGTATAGGGATTTGGCCGGTGATTTTAATCCTTAATTGAATAAAAAAAACAGTTGGTAAATAATTGAATAAAAACGGATGCTAATTAATAATAACGAGATGAGTATAAAGGAGTTGGAAGAAATTTGGGCCGAATTTGATATGACTAATATCAAGAATAAAAATATAGAAGAAATAAATACAAATGATTCCGAAAATAGTGGTATTTGTAAAAATTGTTCTGCTGATATAGATGAGAATAAGGTGTGTTACCAATGTGGATTTTTCTTAAGAGAAGAAACTATTACATTATGTAATGCTTTTGAAACTTGTATGCCTATAACATCAGTAAAATCATCATTTAAATCTAAATCTAAATCTAAATCTAAAATAAGTAAAATGCAAGAATGGTATATGTGGAGTAATATTGAGAAAAATGAATATAAGCTAAAATTATGTGTACAAGATTTATGTAAAAACTTAAAAATAGCAGAATGTCTTGTTGGGTCTATTGTAGATACTGTTAATTTAGTTATGAATGCTATTAAAAATAACGATGGAACAAAAAGAGCAAGAGTGAAACAAGGTATTATTTTAGTTTGTATACATTATGTTTCAAAAGATACATCTACACCATATTCTCATTCAGAATTAACAAAACGATTAAATTTAGATATTAAATATGTAACACGAGCCGAACGAATGGTTTTAGAATTGATTAATTCTAAAAAATTAAATCTAGATAAAGGTTTAGTTTTAAGAAATTTAAAACCATTTGATTACGTAATTAATATTATTAAACAAAAATTTTTAAAAATAAATCCTGAAATTTTGGATAAAGCAAAGTCTTTGATTGAAATATGCGAAGATAATGATTTATTATTAGATAATACTCCATTATCAATTGGTGTTTGTTGTTTTTATTATATTCTTAAAATTGAAAATGTCAATGTAGATATTAAACTTTTTGCTGAAATGTATGATTTATCACTTGTTACAGTAGTAAAAACATATAACAAATTAAAAGTTTACGAAAAACAAATTTTAGAATTGCTTTAAAAAAATCAAAAAAAAATCAAAAAAAAGTAAAACAAAGGAACAAAATGTTTACAACAATTATTGGATATATAGCTGCATTAGTTACTACTCTTTGTCTAGTTCCTCAATTGTATAAAATTATTATAGATAAAAATTCAGGAGGTGTTTCAGTTTTAACGTACAGTATACTTTTATTAGGGCAAATTTTATGGGTTGTTTATGGATTTGCAGTTGGTAATAATGTAGTTGTTTGTGCTAATGTGGTAAGTGGATTGTTATCATTATTGATAATAATAGCTTTTAATGTATATAATAAAAAAAACTCATTTGTATAATTTAACTCATTTGTATAATTTAACTCATTTGTATAATTTAACTCGTTTGTATAATTTAACTCATTTGTATAATTTAACTCATTTGTATAATTTAACTCATTTGTATAATTTAACTCATTTGTATAATTTAACTCATTTGTATAATTTAACTCATTTGTATAATTTAAACTAATACTTAGTACATATCATTATCGTTTTCGTTTTCTAATTTAACAAGTATATTGGGAATTTTTTTCTTGTTTACTTTAATATTATTAATTTTTTTTTTATAATATTGATCATCTCCAAATTGATAATCATCATATTTATCATCATATTTATCATCTCCAAATTGATAATCGTCATATTTATCATCATATTTATCCTGTCCAAATTGATAATCGTCATATTTATCATCATATTTATATTTATCGTCATATTTATCGTCATATTTATCGTCAAATTTATATTTGTCATCATATTTATCGTCAAATTTATCGTCGTCGTAGTTATTTAAAGGTATTTGGTTTTTACTTATAACACCAAGAAAAGGATCTATAAATTCATCTTTTGTTAATTTATGACGCATTACACCAAGAAAAGGATCTATAAATTCACCTTTTTTTAATTTTAGTCCTCCACCTACAGTAGACTTTTTAATAGTATATTTTTTAAGTGATACCTTTTTGTTTTTAACTGTAGATTTTTTAACTGTAGATTTTTTAAGTGTAGATTTTTTAGCTGTAGATTTTTTAAGTGTAGATTTTTTAGCTGTAGATTTTTTAAGTGATACCTTTTTGTTTTTAACTGTAGATTTTTTAAGTGATACCTTTTTGTTTTTAACAGGAGACTTTTTAAGTGATACCTTTTTGTTTTTAATAGGAGACTTTTTAAGTGATACCTTTTTGTTTTTAATAGGAGACTTTTTAAGTGATACCTTTTTGTTTTTAATAGGAGACTTTTTAAGTGATACCTTTTTGTTTTTAATAGTAGATTTTTTAAGTGATACCTTTTTGTTTTTAACTAATGACTTTTTAATCATATAATATTTTACAATAATATAAATTTAAACTAATATTAAAATAAGTGGTGATAAATACGAACTAGCCTGTGATCTTTTACGGCGACCATTTCCATACATCATCTATATTGTTTTACAATTGTTATTATATATTTATATAATTTATAATAACTGTTATTTTCCAATATTTTTTGATAAAAAAAACTCATTTGTATAATTTATGAACTAAACATAGTGACTTGCTGTTTTATCAAAAATCCAATGATAATTATTAATATGAACATCTGTTAAAATTCTATTTCTAAGTCCAGGTGGTGATATTTTAGCAGCTTTTGCTGCACTAGCAATATTTGGATAATTTGTTCTTTCACCAGTATTACAATTAATACGAATAACAGGTTGATCTAGCATTTGATCTTCTTTTGATATACCTGAGTATCGCCATAAAAAATCTTGACATAAACTTTTATTACGTAAAGCTACACCAATAGCTGTACCGGTTGTTAATTCTAAAGCTCTTCCAGCTGCTTCAATACTTGGATAGGTATGTAAAACAACTCCTGTATTTTTATCGATTTGATCAATAGACCGTTTAGCTTTTCTAACAAATGGAACTTCTGGATCTGTACTTTGACCCGATACATCTTCGTCATAATTTTGTATAGATTGTCTTATATTTACACCCTTGAAGATTTAAAACGCCGGTTTTAAAAACTGACATTTTATTTCAACAAAGTATCGTGTAATCTTGAATTTCACAAGGTCTTTACTTTCGCGCTTAAATTAATTAAGCTGGGTAAAGATTTATTCGTTCTCTTAAACGCCTCTGGTTTATCAATTTGTTTCAATGATACCATTAGCATTTTTAAGATATTCTTACAACCATTTATATCTCTATCAATAATCATTCCACACTCGTTGTTTAAGCAACGGAGAACACTATTGACTTTGACACTGTTATAAGATACCTTTTCTGTTTCATTATGACATTTACAACATAATTTACTTGTTCTAAATTCATTTACATCTATCACTTTACACCACTTTCGCAAATGTTTTTTAAGTTTTAGTACTGGACCACGTTTATGACCTCGTATAATTGAATCGTGTGGATTGCTCCAATCACCAAATCCAACAACTACTTTACTTGGTTCATTTATATCTTGTTTTTTACTAATTAATTGACATAGTTCATTTATCTTTTTCTTTTCTAAAATGTATTTTGTAAAATGCCATTTCCTAAATGGATTTTTGTAATGAAATTCTAACACTTTATCTAATTTATTTAAGCAATAACTAAGATGCTTACAAAATTCAGTTATATCATTTGTTTTTCCAATAGGTATATTTCTTATATAACTTAACACCATTTCATCTTTATTGTAATGTCGTCTTTGTTTATCATTAATTCTGTTAATACCAGCATCGTGATAATAACTTTTACCTGAACAATCTATAATTGTGTCATTTTTATTATTACATCCAACGAATAACATTCTTAAACCTGGGTCTAAAGCAATTAATTCTTGATTTTCATAAACAAATTCTTTTGGTTTTGTTTTAATTACATCTGTATTTGTTTTTTCTAAAAGAATACTTACACTTACACCATCAGTTAAAAATGAATGAAATTTCTTATTAATTGTTTCAAATTTCTGTATATGAAAGATTTTATTCCAATAATTTTTTGTATGTTTATCAAAGTGTTCTCTTTTGAAATTTGGTAATTTTATGCTTACTAAGATGTCTTTTAAGCCTGTTTTATCAATATTTATGTAATTCATAGTAAAACCATTTTTATTTGGTATTAATGAGAACAATCTTTTATTGTTTTGAATGTTAAAAGTCAAAATTTCATTATAAATTTTAAGAATTTTAGATGGATCTTTTTTAATGGTGTTTTCATAAGGTGGTTTATTATCAAGAATAGTTCTATATTTTTTAACAATTTCATTTTCACCTTTATAATCTTTGTCATAAACAGCTTTACAAATTTCATAAACAGTTTTATTATCAAGTTCGTATTTATCTTTGATGAATCTACTAAAACGTTTATAAAAATTTAAAACGAGGTGATTAATAGTTGAAATAACCATTTGTTTATCTAAATAATTAATGATGCTTCCAAGATTGTCCCTATAAGCAGGTTTGTAATCTTTTGGTCTTTGTAATTTATAAATATCAAAAGTTTTATCAAATGAAACTGTAGTGTTATTTTGAGATTTTTTATTATACATTTCACTAACATAACAAGAACATTTATAAAAGAAGCTTTGATCTAAAACAGGTAAAGCTTCATTATCGCTAAAACATCTTAATAAATGTAAATTAGCAAATTTATAAACTTCAAAAATTAGTTTATTGGAATTAAGAACGTGTTGATTAAGTTTTTGTTTAATTAAATTGTTGTTACAGAATTGATTAAGAGTTGATTTAACGACAGTAAATTTAGAAGTGTCAATGTTATCTGGATCAGGTGGTTCTTTCATAGTGTTATATATGACACTATGAAAATAAAAAATTCATTTTGAACGCACTTAATTTTTTAATTTTTTATTTTCGTATATTTCTTTTTGCTTCTGTTTTATTAATTCTTTATTTTGTTGATAATACAATTTTTGTCTCTCACGTTTTTTTTCATTAATTATTTCTTTATTAGATTCATAATATTTTTTATAAGATGCTGAATAATTATTTAATCTTTGTTTCAATAACTCATTTTCTTCTTTTAATTTTTTAACTTGTTCTTCTAAATTTAGTTCCATTGATATTTGTAATTAAATTAATTTTAAATTAATTACGAACAAGCGAAAACCGGCGTTTTAAATCTTCAAGGGTGTAAAACAATATACAAGTTTATTATCTAGATTTTCTTCTATAATAGATATTGGATTATTTTCAAATGCTTTAACTATACAATTATTATCTGTTTTAATTTCTTCTATCATATGTCGTATATTGTATACATCTATATAATCTTTTATTTTAAAAATAAGAGCATAAAAAGACATATATGACCAAATAGTTTTTGCTCAACCAACTATAGGAGCAAAAGTATAATGAAAATTAATCGAATTTAACAGTGTAATTTACATTTGTTTTAGACACACTTCTCGAGGCAGATATGCTAAGAGGTTGGCGTTTTTTTGCAGAATCATCTGTTTTTGACTTTTTACTTTTAAGTGAATTTTTCATATCTTGTTCGATTATACTTAAATTATCCTTTACATACTCGAGGATTTTATTTTGAAAACACCATCTGAAGAAACAAAGTTGACCACAAGAGGTTTCAATGTATTCTTCGTCGGTATAGTAAAAAATGATCTTATTCTTACGACAAAATGGGTCAAATTGTTTTTTACTAAAGGATTTTAATTGAAGTTTGTAATTTTGATAAACATCCATTGATCTATTATTATTATTTGTAATAATCGTTCTGTGTTTTTTTGAATAATTTGTGATAAACCAATCTAAAATTCTGAGAGAAATAACGCTATTTTGATCAATGATATTTCGTATTTGTTCTATATATAAGGAATTTCTGTAGAATTCTGTTAAGGATTTCATTAATAAACTTAATTTTGTGTCTATGTCAATATCATTTTTAACATTGCGTGTTATATCTTTATCGTGTTCATTATGACTATTCGTTTTAGAAATTTGTAATGACATTATATTGTTAGAAATATTTAAACTTTTAAATTAAAACGTGTCAAAAAAAATACTTTTTTAAAAGTAAATGTCTAACTGTAGTTATCCTTGCCGTCTAACCTAATTTTTGATTTTATTTTTGATTTTTAAAAAAAATTGAATATTTATTAAAATCAGGATAATAATATAAAACTAACAGTAACAAAAACAATTAAAATGTCAATTATTAAAGCAACAAATCTTGATTTGAACAAAGTTTCATTTTCCGATGTTAAAACAGACAATCACGGTAGAAAAATGGTATATGTAAATTACAATAGCGGTAAAATTCTGGTTCAAACACCAAAAATGTATGTACCAAATGGTATTAAAAGATGGCGCAAAAAGGATGCTACTGATAATAAGGATGATTCTTTTGAAATGGAATTGTCTTTTGGTGGAGAGGATAAAGAAGATAAGAATTCTACTGAAATTCGCGAATTCCATAACAAACTTGAACAATTTGATGAAATGGTAAAAAAGACTATTATGGCAAAAAGTAAAGAATGGCTTGGTAAACCAAAAGTTTCAATGGAAACTATTGAAGATGCTTACTATTCACCTTCTGTAAAGATTCCAACTGATAAAGATGGTGTTGTTCTTGACTATCCATCTCGTGTTCGTGCAAAGTTGGATCGTGAAAGAGAATCTGATTCTGATAATTTTACTGGAAGATTTTTAAGTAATAAACGTTTCAAGACACCAGTATTGATGTTTAATGAATCTAAGGAACAAATTGAAATGAATGAAAATAATTTTGATGGAGTTGTACCAAAAGGTAGTCAAGTTATCTGCGTTCTTGAATTAGTTTATTTGAGTATTACTACAAAAGTTTCAGCAAAATGGAAGCTCGTTCAAGCAAAGGTTTACAAAAATCAACAAAGTATTACAGGATACGCTATGATTGATGATGAATCACAACCAGAAGATCTAGATACTGAAAATGATATAGTTGAAGCTACAAAGGCTATTAGTCTTGATGAATCTAAAGAAAAAGAAGAAGAAGTAGTAGAAGAAGAAGAAGAAGAAGAAGAAGAAGAAGAAGTAGTAGAAGAAGAAGAAAAAGAAGTAGTAGAAGAAGAAAGCGAGGAAGTAGAACAAGAACCACTTCCTCCACCAAAGGTTACTAAACCGCGTGCTAAAAGAGGAGTTGCAGCTTAGTTACTTTTAAAAAAAGAATTAAAAAAAGAATTAAAAAAAGAATTAAAAAAAGAATTAAAAAAAGAATTAAAAAAAGAATTAAAAAAAGAATTAAAAAAAGAATTAAAAAAAGAATTAAAAACTATTTAAAAATAAAAAAACATATAGGTTATAGCAAATACATAAATAAGTAGAAACATTTTGTAGTAAAATTCGCTGTACTAGACAAGACATTAAACTATCTAACAAACTCTGTTCATATAGTGGTTTATTATGGGGGATCTTATATTATACAATATAAATTAGTAGGCTAAATACCTATACTTATATAAATTATGAGTGCGTCCTTCACCTCAGTTCGATTCTGAGACAGAGTATCATATTGTCCTAAATATGACGATAAACTGTTTAAAAAAGCTTCCGTGGCGCAATTGGTTAGCGCGTTCGACTGTTAATCGAAAGGTTGGTGGTTCAAGCCCACCCGGGAGCGTAGTCATTAAATATGACTTTAAACTATTTAACAGCCCATTTAGCTAAGAGGTATAGCGCTTCACTTGTAATGAAGAGGTCAATGGTTCAATTCCATTAATGGGCAAAATTTTATAATTTATTTTTAAAAAAAGATTTAAAAATAAAAAGATAGAATAAAATGAATTAATTTTAATCCTTTTAAAAGTAAAATTAATATGGGTATTCAAAATGATGCAATTTTATGTTATGGAATTGAATTTTCTTATGATGACATTGTACATTTAAAAGATACAATTGAATTTAAACAAAGAGCAGAAGATATCGGTTCAGATGATATGGTAAATGTGTGGAGTGAATTTGGGCATATTTATTGTTCAAATTACTTTGATCAAGAAGAAGAATATCATACTTATATTATAGGAAAAGAATTACCTAAAGATATGACTTTAAAAGAGTTTTTAAATGGAATTAACGAAAATGAAATGAAAATTTATTTGCAAAAAGTATGTAAAGACTATGATTTACAATACAGTGAACCAAAAATTTTATGTAGACCCAATGTATATTAATTTACATGTACGAATGTTAGTTTGTATGAAATATGCGAAATATGTAAAATAAATTAAACTAGTTTATTTTAATAGAAGTAAATTTCAATTTAAAAATTAAAATATTTCAAAATAATAATTAGGTATGAATGTTAGTATGGAATTTAACAAGAAGCAGGAATGTTTAAAATATTGTGAATTAAACAAATTGGCGTTTTGGCAGCGTGATATTAATGCTAATTCTTCTAAATTATTTATAGCTGATTCCTATATAAATATTTGGAATAATATTAAAGAATTAGGTCCTGAAAAATCTTATTATTATGAATCCTGGTCTGCTCATACTCCGATGAAATTATATATAGATTATGATAAAAAAAATGATGATAAAAAAATTTACGATGAAAAAAATGAGGGTGGTTCTAATTCTTCATTACATAATGAAAATTCACACAAAACTGATATAGTGAATATTATAAATGCAATAGTTGGAACGCTTCCAAATATAACGAGTATTAGTATTATGAAATCTATTCCGGATACAGAGAAAAGAAGTTATCATATAATATTTGAAGGTATGCATTTTACAAAAGCCAAAACGATTGATACATTTATGAAAGAACAAATTAAACCAAAATTTAGAGAATTATTTGATAAAAAAATTATCGACACGTCAGTTTATGATCCAAAATGTTTTAGAACATTATTGTCTACAAAATGTGGTCAAAATAGACCATTGTTCTTATTAGATACCAAGGCATTTCTTACAGATTTACAAGAAGTGGTAATATCTGCAGAAGAAACTACGTATGAACAATTTTTGAAAACATGTATAACACATATTGAAGCTGATAGTATCTTATTTAATTACAAATCTGAAAAGAAAAAAGATAATTCTAAAAAAATTCATTTGATGAATGATGAAGATATTTATTCTGATAAAGAGGTAGTGAAAAAACATCTTGATATTCTTGATCCAAAAAGATATACGGAAAGATCTTGTTGGTTAAATATAGGATATATTCTTTCTTCTATTAATCGTGATGATTATGCTGATTTGTGGCATTATTTTTCAGCAAAATGGGAAAATTATAATGAAAATGAAGCAAATATAGCATGGGATTCTTTTCAAAATAGTGAATATATTTATACGATAAATAACTTGATTTATTTAGCTAAAATTGATAACGAGGAAGAATTTAATGAATTGTCAAAAGAAATACCTAATCACGATATAAAGTATCTTCGTCCATTTGACAATGTGTTGAGTAAACTAATTTATAGATTATATGGGGAAAATTTTGTATGTAGTTCTCCTGAAAAAAACGAGTGGTATTATTTTAATGGTATTAGATGGAAAAAAGAAAACAAAAGTTATAATTTACGTGTTTTGACTATTAACGAAGTTTTTACTAAAATAGAAAAATATAGACGTCAATTAATTAAAGAAGGTGCTGGTGATGAAACTATTAAAAATTATCATAACATTCTTCAAAAATTAGGAAGTGGGATTAAGTTAAATTGTTTAGAGTTGGAATTTTACAATTCTAATTTTAATAAAATTATAGATCAAGATAAAGATCTTATCGGTTTTGACAATGGTGTTTATGATCTTAATGTAATGGAATTTAGAAAAGGAAGAAGTTCTGATTATATTTCTTTGTCAACAGGTTATGAGTATATACATTATGAAAATGATGATAAATTATACATAGAACTTTTTGATTTAATTTGTAAAATTTTACCAGATTCAAGTGTGCGAGATTTTACATTAAAATCTTTATCTAGTTGTTTAGATGGTCATACAAGAGATGAAAATTTTTATATTTGGTCAGGTAAAAATAATACAGGGGGTAATGGGAAATCTACTATAATGGATTTATTGTTAAAAGCATTAGGTGAATATGCATCTATAAGTCCAGTATCACTAATTACAGGAAAGCGCGAATCTGCAAATAGTGCAAATAGTGCCTTGGCAAATATCAGACATAAACGTTGTATAATAATGCAAGAACCAGGGTCTAATGATCAAATACAAGCAGATGTTATGAAATCATTAACAGGAGGTGACCGCATATCCACAAGAGAACTAAATAGTTCGCAAATAGAATTCAAACCAAATGCTAAATTTTTTATGGCATGTAATAAAATACCCAGTATTTCAGATTTAGACGGTGGTGTTATTCGACGTTTAAAAATTACAGAATTCGTATCCAGATTTGTAGAAGAACCAGATACAGATAATGTTAGAAATGGAATATACGAATTTAAAATTGATAAAGAATTAAAATCGAAATTAGAATTATACCAAGGAGTATTTATGTGTATTCTTTTAGATTATTATAAATTATACAAAAGGGACGGGTTAATACCTCCAGGTCCTGTTTTAAAAGTAACTAAAAAATACGAAAATGATAATAATAGTATTAAACAATTTATCGAAGAAAATATTATTGTATGCAATAAACAAGAATTCATAACAAAGGATCAATTAAAAGATACTTATAAATCAGATTATACAATACGTAATACATTTGGTAAATTTAATGTTTTTTTAAAACAATTGGAAAACGGATTATGTACAGAATTTAAATTAGATAAGAAAAATATCCCAAAGATTTTTGGTTGGAAAATCAAAAAGGATGAAATAGACGATTCAGATGATGAAATATAAATAAACCTCACTTTAAATTATATAATAACGGTTCGCTTTCAGAATCAGATTCGCTTTCAGAATCAGATTCGTATTTAAATCTAACTTTCTTACTTTTTGGTCGTTCGCTTTCAAAATCACCTTGTCGAGCTCTGCTTCGGTAAAGGTCTATTTTATTATCTGATAATGACACTGAGTGATAATTAGGATCGTAATAAAGGGAATCATCATCCATCAATTCACCTATTTTTCTATCAAATAATTGTTTTTCTAATACAGAATTTGATTCTGAATACCTTACCGGTTCGTCAAGATATATTGAAGATTTTGAATTATTAAAAGAATCAGATTTTGAATTATTAAAAGAATCAGATTTTGAATTATTAAAAGAATCAGATTTTGAATTTGGTTGGTACCCTGATGAATTTGGTTGGTACCTTGATGAATTATGTAAAGTAGTAGTTTCTACTAATGGAAATACAGTTTCGTATTTTAAAATTACTTCTGGTGAGCTTTTATTAAATAATTGATACCATTTCTTTTTACACATTTCTTTAAATTTTTGGAATGCGTTTTTTGGTCTTAATTGTGACTCTATATCTGTCTCTATATCTATATTTTGATACCGATTGGTATTTTTAGTATAAGTATAAATATGATGAACACCTGTAAATAGTTTACCACAAAATCTAGAAAAATTATACATATAACTAAACAAAGATGTAAATCTATACAATACAAACAAAATTGTAAAAATATACCAAATTGTATTAGCAATAGTATTAAATAAATACAAATCAAACATATTTATAGCTCGGGTTTAGTTTTATGAAGTAAAAAATGATTGTTTGTTTAACGCGGAAACTTGATTTGGATAATTACACCACCTTGTACTCTAAACATTAAATTATAAAAAAACCGAATTTAAATGTGAAATTTTATTTATTTAATAAGATTAGTGTATATTTATGATATGTTACAAGACGAAGAAGAATTAAAAAGAAACGATGAATTACTTTTAGAAAAAGTAGGGCCAAAGCCCTCAAAAGATGAAATGAAAAGTGCTAATGTTATGGATTTACTTTCACAAAATGTGAATCAAATAGAGATTAATAATAATTTTTTATATTTGGATGATACCTTGCCGTCTACCTTGCCGTCTAACGACGTCGTCGTTGAAGGTACCTATATTTTATCATATAATCAAAATTTTGATAAAAATACTGTTCCTGTAAAATCTAAATATAGAAATATTTATTGTGTAAATTGTGGAGAAAAGGGTCATGTAGTCAAAGATTGTTTTGGACCTATTACAAGTTTTGGAATCATTGCTTTTAAAATGGTTCGTGACAAACAAGAAGAAATGTATGATAAAAATATTAGATTACAAGAGATTTTAAATAATGTTTTAATAGAGAAAGAGAATAGGTACACGTATCCAAAAACAAAATTTTTAATGATACAAAGGAAAGATACTATGGGGTATACAGATTTTGTAAGAGGTAAATATCCAGAAGACAAATTAGGAATAGAAAGTATTTTACCAATTTTTTTAAATGAAATGACCCATCAAGAAAAAAATAATTTATTAACAAAAGATTTTAATGAAATTTGGAAATCATTATGGGTAAATCATGATAGTAAATGTTTTAAAAACGAATATGATTATGCTTATAAAAAATTTCAAAGATTAAATATTCCTGAACTGATCAAGAGATCGGATTCGAGTTTTGATTTTCAAGAATTTGGCTTTCCAAAGGGTAGAAGAAATATGAAAGAAACAAATATTGCGTGTGCCGAAAGGGAATTTTTTGAGGAAACTGGGTATGACAAAAGTTGTTATGATTTTATTAAAAATTATTCTACGATTCACGAGGAATTTACTGGTACTAACAATGTAAGATATAGGCATATTTACTATTTAGTAAAAATGAAGGATGATGTTCCACCTCCAAGGGTTGATTATAAAAATAAAATCCAAACTGGTGAAGTCCAAAATATTGGATGGTTGGAATACGATGAATGTATGGCTGTAATCCGGCCATATGATATTGCAAAGAAAAATGTTATACAAAAGGTTTATAATGATTTATTGGAAATGAAGGATGATTATATATGCTCTCGATTTTATTATTCAAATAAAAAGCATTTTAGATCATCACCTAATAAAATATATAGACCATTTAATTACAACTCACAAAGATCGTTTTTTTATGCTCCTAAATCATTTTAAATACATTTTTGCATTTTTATATCTTTTGTATTTATTTTAAAAATAATGCGTTCTTAATTTAAAAATAAAAGATTATATGGTTGTATACAATTTACAACCTTGTAAATGATAGAAGAAATTAAAAAGATCAAGTTTTGAATTTAATAAACCTGATAGTCAAAACTTGGTAATAGAACAGTTTTTATATGAAAAATGTCAAAAAGCACCAGGATATAGAATAACTATGCAAGATTTTTTTCAAGAATTTGAAAAATGGTATGAATCTAATAAATTAACTCATCTTGTAAAAGAAAAATTAAAAAATTATTTGGATATTATGTTTATTCGATTAAGAGCAGGTGATGAATCTGGATTTACAGATAATAGAATCGGTGGATGGTTAGGTTTTGCTTTAAAAAACAATAATACCCCAGAACCTATTAAAAAATATAAACCAAAAAATGCAAAAGTTATTATTCAACGTGATATCACTACAGATACTATTTTAAAATGTTGGTCAAGTATATCAGAATTAAGTGATTATGTACGTAAAAGTAGATCTGTAACTAGTACAATTATAAAACGTCACGAACAAATCATTATCGACAATATAATGTGTGTTTTAGAATATCAGTAAAAAGAAAAGTAAAAGGTATTCGTTAAGTAATATATATTTTATTATATATATATAGTAAATGAATCAATTAACAATATTCTGTCTTGTATTGGGGGTAGTTTCTTGGTATTATTTCAATAAATTTCAAGATTCTGAAAAAGAATATAACAAATTGTACAAAAGGTTTGAACAAGTTTATATAGAAAATCAAAAAGTTAAGAGTAGAATTAAGGATTTACAATCATATAAAAACGATGTTTCAAAAACTTTTAAAATTTTAGATAATGAATTGGTTATGATTAATGATCATTTGAAAAAACAAAATGAAAATGTAACACCTGAACGTCAAAGACCTCCTTTACCACCACGTCCTCCAGCTGCTAGATCATTTTATATGAGAAATATACCAAATGACAATGTATCTTTATTGACTCCTGATTTATTAACATCATTGTTTAATATGAATACCTTTACAGACGTTGTAGATACCTTACCAATTGCGAACCCATCGGTTCGGCAAGGTACCTTATCGATGGCGAACCCATCGGTTCGGCAAGGTATCGTAAGCTTATTTGGACAAGGGCCTTTACAGACTCAGTCACAGACGTTATTTCAGGAATCAGTTCAGCAACAAGAAGAAGAAAAAGAGCAAGAAAAAGAGCAAGAAAAAGAGCAAGAAAAAGAGCAAGAAAAAGAGCAAGAAGAATCAGTTCAGCAACAACAGTTTAATGAAGAAGTAGGTACCTTTAATATTAAAAGGCAAGGTACTGTAAAATTGGATTTAAACATTGATATAGATAAATTTGGTAGAAGTGATAAAATTGGTGATAATTATGATAGATATATAATTTAAACAGCTTGACTTTTTCTTTAAAATTACAATAATTTAATTTAAATAAAATAATACAATAACGTTAAATTTTTTATCTTGAGATATCATATAATAACAAAAATGCCAAAATTTGTAATGAGTGATGCGCGTGAATTTACAGATTACAATCCTAACTGCGATTTGAATAATTTAATTCAACAAAAATACAAAGTAGATAATGTTAATTATAGATCATTTTTACAACAAAATGCTGAAAAGCTTATCAAAGAATCATTTATACAGGGTGATAAACCATGTGTACTTTGTCCAGTTTGCAAGGAATCAATTGATTACAAACCTTAAGTTCCCCAACTTTTACTTGTAAAATTGAAGAAATTTTTTTTCATTGTTAATATTAATGGAGACGTCTTTAATATTAATTTTTATATGCCTAGGTTGTTTTATAATATATATGACATTAATGTATGATGAAAATGTATCTGTAAAATCAGATGTGGATAATAATTTTTATGTAATAAGACGAGGTAAAAGTAAGAGTGAATATTATTTAAAACAATCAGCAAATATTTTAGGTGAAATAAATCTAAGGATTGTAAAATTAATAGATCATTTACAGAATAAATACAAGGATGATATGACTAAAATGTATTTTATAAAAAAATTACAAAGTGATTATAATAGTACTATTTTGTCTGAAGCAGCTGTTGATAGTAGATATACTACTTATACTATTGATAAACAAGATATACATGTATGTTTACGAACAAGAGATCAAGATGAAAAATTATACAATATAAATTTATTAATGTACGTTATTTTACACGAATTAGCTCATTTATGTAATTACGATGAATCTGGTAATCCAATACAAGGTCACGGTAAAGAATTTAAAGATAATTTCTATTTATTTGTCGTTGAAGCTATTAAAATAGGTGTATATGATTATACTGATTATACTGAAAAACCACAAGAATATTGTGGTATAATGGTTTCATCAACAATTTTATCAAAATTTGATTATAAATATATATAAGAGTTACTTTTAAAAAAATTAACATCAAAAAAATGGGTTAAAATCCTTTACTCTTTTTTTGATTTTAATCCTTTAATCCTTTACTCTTTTTTTGATTAAACTTTTTTCTAAAAAGTTTGTTTACTTAATAATAACTGTAAATATTTTATGATAAACGTTGTATTTGTCTTTACTACAAGTTATAGGATATTTTTCCAAGATGCCACTTTCACAACATTGTTTAATAGCAACTCTAGATTTCCCATTTTCACTATATTCTATAGCATTAAAAGCGTTTGTCCCGTGTTCTTTTTTAGTACGAGAAACAAATTCTCGTGACATTTTTAGTTTTAAATCGTGAAAAGTATCATTGAAACGATAAATATGAGTTTGTTCATTTTGTATATATTTATGTTCAGTTTCATCTAAATTATCAAAATTATTTGGAATAACTACTAGTTTAACAGTATAAATTTCACCACGTTCAAACTCGAAACACGTATTTGGTGGTACTATCAAATAATCATCATTATCATAATATTTTTTATAATTTGTAATGATATATTTAGATTCATATGTAAATTCTTGACCATCCAAGTGTTGATAACTAATAGTATTTTCTACAGGAAAACATCCATATTCTGTACATGTACTTTCAATTAATATTTTAACATCATCATTGGTATTACCAGATATCATTTTTTCTTTTATTTTAGTTTGTAATTTTTTTAATAAATTTAAATATTTTTGATGTTCTTTTTCTTCTTTTTCGTCGTCTTTGTAAATAATAGTTTCTCCAATATTTACTATACAGCCACCTAAATTAACACCTAATTGAATTTTAACGACATCTCCTGGATTGATTTTTTCGTCTTCGTCGTATAAATAATTTCCAACACAATTGTTTAACGAAATACTAGTTGGAAATGCAATGGAGTGAATTTCATCGTTTGATAATTCTTCTTGTAGTCTTGTATTTCCATACAAGTATAATTCTTTAAGTATGAGTATTTGTGATTTTTGGATCTTTAGTATAATTTCATCCAAGACAACCTTGCATATTTTAGAACTTGGTATGTAAAAATTCATTCAATGGTATAATACCATATGTTTATATAAAAATGTTTAAAAACAAACTTTAATTTTTAATTTTAAATTTATTGAACCATTTCTTAATATCGTGAATATTTAACCATATAGATTCAGTTGATGGTTTTGTACTTTGAGTTATTGTGTCTGGTTTAGCATATAATGCGTCTATATTGTCATTTATAATTTCATTTGCTATAATATTTGTAAAAAAATTTATATCTGTAATTTGTTTTGTATTTTCACTTAAATTTTCTAGTAAAATGTTTTGTATTGTATTTGTTTTTTGGACCTTATCCATTTTTGTATTTGTAATAATAGATTGTATGGTTGTTTTTATAGGATTATCTATAAATGTATTGCCTAATTCTTGTTTTACGTTAAAGATTAATGTTTTTTGCTTGTATATTTCTTTATTGTAAATACTTTCATTATTTTCTTGGATATTTTTATCTATTAAATAATTGTCAACATCATAATAATATTTTGCATTTAAAATAGGTACAGATAAATTGTCTACCGGTGTCTTTTTTACAGGAATAATTTGACCAAAATTTGTCATTGTTCCAGTATAAAATCCATCTTTGGTAAAAGCACCTGTTAATCTTAGTGGTTTTTGAGTTATCTTGTTAAATTCTTCTATATATTGTAAGGTTTTTGATATATCTAATGCTTTATTTTTAATTACAAACTCGTCAAATGATATATATTTTAGATCTTTTACTCTACCAATTTCTTTAATAGGTAAAATCAATCCGTATTTTGTAACAACCAAGTTTACTTTATTAAATACATTAGTTAGTTGAAACCATAATTCAAACGGAGTACCTTTTAATGTTTTCATCAAATCATTTATTTCATAAAGTTCATCGTAAGGGTATTCTTTAGGATAAGAGTATTCTTTAACACAAGATGATTTATAATAATCTAACAAGAAATTGATAATGTTTGTTTTTGGAGAAGAATTTTCATCGTAGTTGAAAAAATAACTAATTTTAGGTTTAATATTGGGATCTGTACGTAGTTGTATTTTGTTTACAGGTGGATTCCAAAATGCAATTGTATTTTGCACAACGATTTCAAATGAATTTTCTCTACGTAGTAATATAATAAATGGGTTTTTACGATCCATAGTAATATGTGGATTACAAATTAGACGTATATCTTCATAATTATATTTTTTTGTTGATTGTGTTTCAATATATGGAATGTCTAAAATCAAAATATTACAACTCAAAGTAATTTGAATTAAATCTATAATATCATTCCAATTAAGATCTTTATTGATTGCTAAAATGTAATTTTCTAAATTGTCATATTTTAAGCTTATATTTCCACTATTTAATCTATTAAATTCATTAGGGTTTTTTGTTAAATAACTTACAAGATATCGTTTTAATTCGAAAATATTATTTATAGAAAATTCATTTTCTCCAATAGATTCAACTATACAATTTAGAAATGATAATCGGTTTTGAGTAACACCCCAACGAAGAAAAGCACCATCTTGGCTTTGTTGTATAATTTCATTAAATAGTATATTTAATCCTGGTGGTAATACGCCTTGTCTTTTAGAATCTAATAATTTATCAGTTGTTAAAATATGTTGTTTTGTAATATCTGATTTTATAATATCTTTTTTAGATTTGTAAATAGGAGGTTGTTCTTCAAAGCAACAAGGATATGATTTTAAATTGTATCCGAAAATTTTTTCTTGTTTGAAATGTTTACAAGGTTCGTGTAAGCTTACTTGCGTTTCATTTGTATGATTTAGACGAGGTATATTAAGACAATTATTTTTAGTAGGTTTTGATACTATACGATTTAAAGGACTTTCATCAAGCCAGATAGAATCACCAGTGACTGGGTTTATTTCGTTTTCTTGGATATATTTTATAACATTTGGATCTGTTATATGTTCTAAAGGAAATTCTGTTTCAGAATGATTTTTCAAATAGAAAAACCTAGAAAGTTCCAAATCAAAATTATCCAAGTTGTCAGAAGTGACTTTTATAACATAAGTTTGTATAAAGCTGAGAGAACCGGAAATCGATGCATCTTTAACCTTAATTAATAAGTTAGATGGTCTAACCTTGATTTCTATGTCACTGGATGATACATTTCTTCTTACGCCTCTACCTGGTTTTTTAAAACAACAAAGAATATTATCAACTGTAAACCCAGGATATTTATAGTCATCATTTGGACAATAATATTTAGACCCCATGTGATCTATGAATCTTTGTTCATCTTTTGAAATATCTTCGGAATCTTTATTTTGGTCAGTTATCATAATAGGCTGTCTTGATTTTTGACATTTTGTTGAGAATATTTTTATACCTTTTTCCCTCAATAGTTTAATATTTTGTTTGCGTTCTTTTATTGATGTTTCAGCTTTTTCTTCTTCAGATTCAGAATCTTCAAAAATATTTTTAGAAATTGTTGTTTCTTCTGCTAATATAGATGTTATCATAATTTCATTTACAATAGTTTGTAATTGGATCAAGTTATAAGCACCATATATTAGAATTGAACTAGAATTTGATTTATAAGGATTATCTTTGAGATTTACAGTAATACCGAGTCGATCAGAAGATTGGCTAGAATCATCTATTTCTTTTTTACAAAAACGTTTATAATAGATTGAAATCATCTCTTGACGTTTATCTTTTGAATTCAATATATCTTTTGCTTCAAAGATTCTAGAAATTTCATATTTAGTAAGCATTTTTTTAAATTTTGTCTTGTTTATGACAATAGATGTCTCTAATTTGGCATTTAAAGAATTGACTAGTACGTTTGATTTATTTATAGGTGGTAATTGCTGTATAGATATAAATACACTAGTTAATTCATTTAAAGTTTTTATAAAAGAGTTAACCTCTAATACAACAATATCAATTATATTATTTAATGATCTTGTATTATCTTCATCTAATGTGATTTTGACTGTAATTGAACCAATATCATCTAATAACAACATAATATAATTATTTACTGATGTTTCTGATATATTTAAAGTTTGTATGTAATATTTTACCATTAATCCTCTAAGCCTTTTATACGAGACTTGTCGGATTTTCTTTTTTTCGTTAAGAATCCAAGATCGTATAGTATTTTCAGAGACATGTTCTATTAAATGATTATATACCTTAATTTTAGGATTAGTTCTATAACTATCATTAAAAGCAACAAGCGGTATCTTATCAGATAATTCTAGTAAATCAAATACATTTTGTAATCTGATATATTTAATACTATCTTCAAATGATCCTTCAAGATTAATTGGAATCGTTAGTGTAACATTATTAAAGGTAAAGTCTGGAATACCTAAGGCACCTTGTTCGTCGGCTATTACCGTATAAAATTTAGAGAAATCTTGAGTATTATATACAACATCGTAAAATTTTTTTAAAGAATCAGTTTCGCGTTTATATGTATTTTTAATATTTTCATATATAGTTTTAAGATTTACAAAAAACTCTTCTAAATCAGATTTTAAGACATCACTTTCCTGGTTACTTAAAATTGGTATATCAGCACGTTTATTTAAATCATACATTTTCATTTTTATAATAGCATTAAAGTCATCTAATGTTAAATCTACAAATTCAGTTACTAATTGATCATATAATGATACTACGTTTTGTTCATCAGTTTTCATCTTGTTATATAACTCAACGGCAGCTTCAGCATTGAATACTTTACTGTTTAAAATAGAAGTAATGTACAATATAGGTTTTTGTGGTAATGTTTTGTAATATGTTAATAAACAATTGGAACCAGTAATTGTAATTGTTTCAGTTTCTTCGTCTCTAATTTCTAATTTTAAAAAATTTGGATAATACAATAAGGTTTCAGCAAAAAAATTTGTAGTATGTGCAAAGATTGTTTCTTTAATAACAGTTGTAGTGTCATCTAGTAATATACCATAATTAATACCCTCTTCATTTAATATTTTCTGATTTGTACTATCAACAATAGTTACACCTAAAGACATAAGCTGCAGATACTTGTTATTTATAAATAAATTAATTATAAATAATAGATTTTAGATTTAATTGAATTGATAAAAAATACATTGGAAGATTACTTTTAGTATTAGTCTTTTGAAGGTTTAAAGCAAGGAAAAGGAAATATTGATAAAGTTTTTTTCTGTATGTTTTTTTTGAATTTATCACATAAAGATAAGAAATCTTGTACAGCTAGTGTAATTTGTTCATGTGATTTAAATCCAGTTGCAATAACATTACCACTTTGAAATATTAAAAACGTAATATTTGTACAAGTACATTTATCTGAACATACACATATACCTTTAAAAGGCAAGGTACCTCTATCTAATTGATCTTCCATAGGTAAATTGTCTTCTAGTGGCATTTTCGTTAGACGACAAGGTATTTTGTAAATCATTTTAATACCAGAGTATGATTCTGGTTTGTATTTGCAAATATAATTAGATTCTGATATTTTGTCGTATAGTCTTTGTCTGTTAATTTTATAATTCAAGGTAAAGTAAATATTCATACAATTTACGTTTAAATCAATGTTTGTTTTATTAAAAAGGATATTATTATCTGGTTCTATTGTAAACGGATTGCAATTGTAATCAATTTCTATTATATCTGACAAAGGTTCTGTATCTGTAATTTTTGTCTGATCAATATCGTATGTTATTTTTCCAATGATATTATCGTGATTATGATAAATTAATCCATTAGGAATATCATAATGTATATTTGTATTTTTTTTATAAAATTTGTTTCGGTTTTTTAATAATTCTATTTTAGAAAATCCTATATATTCTCCGTCTAAATTATAGATAAATCTACGTCTTTTAGTTTCCATTTTATCACTTGTAAACATTTTAGTTTTAGTATCAATGACGAATTCCTTATTATGAATGACATATTTTTTTTCAGTTGATTTATAATAACCAATTATTTTGCAATTTGTATACGAATATACTAATTTGTCTTTATCTACTAGAACATTATTTATATCTTTAGTTAAAAGAATTGGCAATGTTCTATTTGATAAAGTTTTCAATTTTGCATATATACTTTTTGTAACAAATTCACCATCATCAATAGATTTACAACCAGTCAAGTGTAAACTTCCGTTTCCGAATAATTTAACATTTACACAACGATCATCGTATTTTAATATGATAGTAACTTGATTATAAAATAATTTTTTGTTGATTTTTTCAATATCTTTAACTTTTGATTTTTTATATATTGTAGTTGAATATTTACCTTTCATAATACTTATATCAGCATAATTGTATTTCAATCCAATTATTTCATCATCTATATCTAAATATTTACCAATATTCGTTAAATTCAATTGACAATTTGGCAAATGTGTTGACAATGTTATCGTTGAAATTTTTACAGTTTCCATTTGGTGAAAGTGAAATAAAAATACAGGTGAAAGGTGAAGTTATTAAATGTAATTCTTTAAAAAGATGTTTATTTTTCAATTTTCTTAAAAAAAAAATATAACGTAATAGTAAATCGTAATAGTAAATGAATAAATTTAATATAAGACGGAATAATTTTGTCTTTGTTTTAGTTGTGATGTTAGTTATCGCGTTTGTTTATTGGTCGTTTTTTAGAATGGAAAATTTGGATGCAACTGTATCAACAAATCCTTTTTCTGATTTAAGATGTATAGAAGATACTTTACCTATAGTTCGTATAGTTGATAATAAAACTTTTCAATGTTTGTCACGTGACAAAACTAATTGTATGACAAGATCTGATTTTAATTTAGCAGATAATGTAAAATGCGGTGATATAAATACTACGCTAGTAAAGGAAATTAGAAATAAAAATTCTCCTGTGACACAAGTTTATAAAGATTTGGACCAAAATACAAATTATAGTTTGTTGACATGTAATCCTCAGGGTTTAAATGATACAACTCATTGGTGTGGTAAATTATGGTCGAATATAAAGAGTAGATGTGATAAGCCAGAAGGGAAATTTGGATTTTTGTCAAGTCCATGTAAACAAATACCGACATTTTTAGGTACCGACAGTAAAGGTACTGATGTAGATATTGTTACCAAAGACCAGATTTTAGAAGCCAAGGTTATAGCAAAAGCAAAAGTTGATCTAGCTAGATCTAGAGGAAGAAGGTAAGAAGGTTCATAACATGTGAAATTTCTTATTTTTAAATTATATATTTACACCATTCTCCTTGTCTTTTATACAATGGGTTTTTGACAGACCATATTAACGAGTAAAACATTGCGTAAATTATTGAGGGAATTTTTATGTAAAAAATATTTGGTAAATAATATGCAAATGGCATGATAATAGACCACTTCAAATCAATTGAATCAATTTTCTTTATAACAAACAACCAACATAATATCAAAGATAGACAATTAACAGCAAGCATCTGCCATATCAGTAACACTGTATAGAATGGTTCGTAAATAGAAAATTGAATTGTCATATATACAGATACAAGTGTAAAAACGTCTAAAATAATACTGAAAATAGACATTATATAAGTTATACGTGTCATCCACTTGTCCGTTTGGAATATCCCTTTTATATATTCAATTATAAAACAATACCTAGACAATTCCCACGACTTAACACGCTGATCGAACAAAGAAGGTTCTCCACATTCGCAAGTGGTTGCGTGTATACAACATTGTGGTGCTTTAGTGCGTATAACAATTTCACTTACCTTGATTTTGTAAGGATTTTCATGTTTCTTTTGGTTAGATAAGTACTTTTGACCTTGTAGGGAATGCAAAATCATACCGCAACGCATGTCATCACCCTTGAATTCACCATTGTGACGTAATAAAACTTCAATTATAATATCAATATCCCACGTACTTATTGCTCCACTCGCAAAAAAACAAGTAGACAATTTACCCTGCATCAAACGCGTATAAGATGAAAGTGCATATTCTATACGTTGGAAATTGTTAAGGAATGTGTCTTTTTTTGTTGGTATCACTATATAAGATACGCATTTTACGTTAGGATCAATGAAATGTTTTTCAACATCTTGTTTATTCCATTTCGTTAAAATTAAATCATCGTCGCAAATTGTTACATTATCGTAACCTTTTTTAAGAAGTGTATAACATCCAACAAGTTGCGCTATGGTTTTGTTTCCCTTTTCAAGTCCGATGTAATTCACAGTATGTTTATCACATATATTCTTTGTTTTCATACTTTCTTTCTCTATAGAACCATTGTCTACAATAAATACATGTGTATTGTTAATAAACGATTTAATTGAAACAACTGTTTCTTCAATATTATTTGAACTATTGTGTGCACAAATTAAGAAAGCATGTTTAGATTGAAAAATATCAATGTAAATATCAATGTCAATATCAATGTCACTCGAGTTATTTTTGGATTTATCTTCTGTATCATTTTTAGCTTTGTTTTTAAATTTGTAAGATAATACAATTATACCTAATAGAATAAATTCCATGTTAGCTATAATATAAAATGACAGACTAACAAAATTAAACTCAAGTTTAGTCCAATCGTAACGAGTGAAACAAACATATAAAGTACCAACAATTCCACTTAATAATACTATTAACATTAAATGAACATACCAATGCTTTTTAATGTTGAAAGAAAATAAAGAATACAAAAACATCAAAGCAAGAATAATTAAAGAAATAACAGAAAGCAACATCTTTTTACTACAAAAATTTAGAATAGGTAATTAAAATTCAATTTTAATTACATATATTATACACTAGGGCACCATTTAGATTGCCAAGGATTATCAGTACCATTCATTAATAGAATATCTGATGGAAGTGGGTAGAAAATTCTATATAAATTTTTACTAAGAGTATTATTAAAATAAGCTCTATTAAAAGTAGGCATAAGATTAGATTTCTTTGCACTTGTTTCTCCTAACATTGGGTCGGAGTATATCCAATTATTGTAAATAATATTATTAAGTGAATTGATAATAAATGGTTGTGCTGATAAAGGATTTGGGCCATTATTACTATCTACTACGCTAAATGCACGCATCATATCGTTATCTTCGTGAATAAGATTATGACAATGAAACATATAATCACCTTTATGTGCTCCAAATCTGGCAACAACATAAACAGTATTACTAGGACCAAGATAAAAAACATCTTTTGGTGAAAATTGTTCATATGCACGAACGCCTTTATTATCACCACCTTCACGCTTAATTAAAAAGAAATCAATAAGATGAATATGAACTGGATGGAACCATCCACCACCTGTTTCAAAACGCCATAATTCCCATGTATTTTGACCAACATTACTAGCTGCAATTTTCATTGTATCCCAAGTTTCACCATTAATAGTCCAATGTCCATTTGTTCTTCCGAATTTAAAAACACGATGTGATTCTCCAGAATTTGCCATTTGTAAAGCAGTATTTAAATCTGTTTGACTCATTACTTTATTAATTGGTTTTAATGGTTCAATAGCTGTATTAGTTTCTTGAAATGTTGCCGGATTTGGTTGACGTGTAGTAGATCCAATTTGTAAATTTGCAAGTAAATGACTATTGCAAAAATATGGAACATCTTTCATCATAATTGGATCGTAATCATTCCATAAATATATTGATTTCCCTTTAAGATTTGTAAAATCGCATACTATTTCATAACGTTCGGCAACTCCAATTAATAAACCATCTATTGGAAATTGAACAGGTGTATTTCTATAGCCACCATCTGCAGCAATAACCTTGCAAATGTTTTGACCGATGTCTCTAAGTTGATCGTCTTTAATTTTAACAAGATATGGTCTAGAAACAGCAGCATTTAACAAACGAAATCTATACCATTTTGGTTCTAATGGCATTTTAGGCCAAGGAATTCCAGAAACAAGATTAATATCACCATACAAATTATTTTTATGAGCACCAAAAATATCAGCGTGTAATTGACATTTGTTGTTCAATACTTTGTCAGCCAAAATTAACAACTTTTCTTCAATGTTTTCTAAATTCCATGGTTCTCCGCATCCTCCATCTTTTTGCTTTGATGAAATAAGATACATTCCAGCTAAACCTAAATAAGCATTGTCTGCAGTAATATGTAATGCGTGATCGTGATACCAACCAGTATTTGGACGATTATTTGGATAAACATAATCTTTTGTTTCTCCAAAACAAGTTTCGTCTTCTGCCCATCCATCATAAGGAGCTAAACTAGCAGATCCGTGAAAATGAACACTGAATGGACGTCCTTCTCTACCAGCATTTGCTAAACAAGGACTAAATGATTCCTTGAAAAACCCAGTTTTATAATTGATTTTATTATTAAAACGCACTAGTGATTCGTGACCTGTTGGTACTTTAATTGTAGGACCTGGAATATCACCATTATAAGATAAAAACCATGTTCCAGGAAATGCTTTACATGCTGGAATTGTTTTATCAAAAGCACGTTTTTGAGCTTCTTTTACATCAATTTCATATGTTCTAATACAGTGACCATCATTTCTACATTCTGTACCAAGAGCTTGAGCATCTCTTGGATTTACAAAAGTTTCAACAAATGGGTTAACTAAATATGGTGTTCCTGGATATCCATCTACTGAATATGCTGCACCATTCCTTGTTGGGCAAATATCTCTAACTCTACCAAATGGTGAAACTGGCGCTGATAACACAATGTTAACTAAAAAAAAAGTATTCATCATTTTAAAAGCCTCAAAAACTCAATATAATTTTTTTACTTTATCTAAGTATAATTGTATTTGTATTTGTAAAAATTCATTTTTTTTTATTTTTAAATAATTTTTACAATTATTTTTTTTTCAATGTTATATTATAAACGATATGTCAAATCCATCATTTACTCGTTCGACATATGACGAATGTGCTTTAAAAAAGAAAAATCAAGAAAGTGCAGCTTTATTTGAAAGACTAACAGATGCTAATGTTATGGAGTCAAAGGACGTTTGTTATCATAGTACTTCACCATTTATGCAAAATCCATTTAGAAGTGTTCCGCAAAATGCAGTTGATGTTGAAAGTGAATTACGTGGTCAAAATGTTTTCAACTCACGATGCCCTGATGAAAAATACAATCCTTCTAAGCCATTTCAATCTAACTTTAATATAACATTGAATGACTGTGGTAAAAGCGAATTAATTCCCGAATATACAAGAATAAATAAATCATGTAATTATAGTGGAATCAATATTAATAGATTTCAACCTTTATGCGAAAATGTCCAAGATCCAAGTAAAATTCATAGTAACAATTTTATTGGAATGAATACGCGACTCCAAATTAAAGATGCTTTTAAAGCTAAAAAAGTATTCAAGTAATTAAATAATGTCATCAGATCTGCCATTAAATATAATTTAAAGCCTATCAAAAATTTTTTTAAAATTTTGATTAGTTGTACCTTGCCTTTTAATATTAAAGGTACCTTCATTTTCCATATTATTATTATTACAATCAATAAAACTACATTCTAAATCAGCTTCTTCAGCTTTCACTTCAGCTTTCAGTTCAGGAGATTTAAAAGGTAGAATTGTCGACTGAAAGTTATTTTCATTTGTATATAGTTGCCATAAAATAGCCGCAACTGAAAGTACAGTTAAAGTTCCTGTTGTTTTTGCAATACCTTTTATAAAAGATGTAAATAATTGATTTAGACTTGACATTTATTATTTAAAAAGTCATATTTTTAAATAATTTTTTTAATTAATTGTAAAAATTAACTAAAGTAAAATTAAAAAAAAATTTTAATTGTATACTTATAAGTTAAATTGTATACTTATAAGTTAGATGAGTGATATTACTAAATCTTTTAGAAATGTATTTATATCTCAAAAAAATTCAGGGTATTTATTTGAATTAATTATTACAAAAATTTTACAAAATAATGCTCATTATAAAAAATATGTAATAAATTATATAGATATATATAAATCTAATATTATAGATTTGCAATCATTTATATTTGAAGATAATTTTGCAAATATATACAATGAAATGAAATCTTCCGAATCTGTGGATTTAGAGCAAATTTTAATATTATTAAATAATACAACAATTGTCCGTTTTGAAAATGTGATTTTAGATGATTTATATAAAAAATATACAAATGAAAACATTACAGCTCACATTACAGAACAAATACCTTTACTAGACGGCTCATCTGATGTAAGATCTGAACGTGAAAGAACAGAACGTGAAAGGACTGAACGTATAAGAACTGAGCGTGAAATTGAAGCTCGTGAAATTGAAGCTCGTGAAATTGAAGCTCGAGAAATTGAAGCTCGAGAAATTGAAGCTCGTAAAAGTGAAGCTCGTAAAAGTGAAGCTCGTAAAAGTGAAGCTCGTAAAAGTGAAGCTCGTAAAAGTGAAGCTCGAGAAAGTGAAGCTCGAGAAAGATCTTGTGATTTAAAACGTGTAGAAAAATACGAAAGTCAAGAAATAGAATTATCTACTGTTTTTCATCATTTGTTTTCTAAACACGCTGTAGTTCAGTCTGGTAGATATAATTATAGATTAAACATAGAAAACGTTGGTAGTATTAATTGGGATGGTATTAATATTTTGTACAATATGTATAATATAAATGAATACAATAATAAAATGTATTTGATCGAGCAAAATAATAAAGTGTTAATAACGATTCCGGTAGGGTATTATTCGATTGATCAGTTATTGATTGTTACGAGTACATTATTTAATAATGCGTCTATTAATAAAAACAAGGATTACAAATTCTATTCTAATTTGCATAAAATTAAAAACAAGATTTTTTTTAGTTGTGAGTTAAATGAAAAGGAGAAATTTAAGAGAAATGTTGTATTTGGAATGTCTTTTATTTATGATAAATATCCTAAAAATGATCAGCGTGTTAGTAGTTTGCAGGAAATATTAGGTTTTGAGAAGTCTGAATATATAAATAATACGACATATGTTACGGAAAATCCTCCCAGTATTTGTATTTTTGAAGATTTATATGTTAAAGTATTTGTAAATGATATAGAATTGAAAAAATATAATACAAGTGATTCTTCTTTTTCTTATTATCAATGTTTAAATGCAATTATGGATAGTGATTTTGGTAAGGTATTGAGATTTCCACAAGGTTATTCACCTTATGATATTTATAATGAAAATTATATTATTAATACAATTAGTTTTGAATTCTATAATAGTCATATGAATATTATTAACACGCCGATAAGGTTTGATACAGTACTGTCTATAGACGTTACCGATTAAACCTTTCTTTTTGAAGGGCTTTGGCCCTACTTTAAACCTTTTCTTTTTTTGATGTTACTTTTTTTAAAAGTAACACCCTTATTTAATTTATTTAATTACTTTTTTGATGTTACTTTTTTTAAAAGTAACACCCTTATTTAATTTATTTAATTACTTTTTTGATGTTACTTTTTTTAAAAGTAACTAGTATATAATGAATGAAGAATCTGTTTTTTCTGAAGATTTTGCAAGAACTTTTCAAATAGGTATTGATACAAATAAAACTTGCTGCGTTTGTTTTACAGAATGGTATTATATAACTAAACTTGAAGATACAGAACGCGAAAACGCGTCCAAAGATCTCCTCTTATTAGATTTAGAAAAACGCTATTTTAAAAATAGTATTATACCAGATGAAATTTTAGTGTTAAGTTGTTGTAAAGTGCATTATATTTGTATAGGATGTATGCGTAAATTAATTAATAATTATGAAAATCACGTGATAAATGAAAATAATTCTCATTTTAGTTGCCCATATCCATTTCAGGAGTGTGTGACAGAAATAGGATTTAAAAATGTATTTGATCATAATAGTATTGAAAAGATTTGTATTTCAGAAAGTGAATGGGTTAATTATACAATTCAGGCTGAAAGATTTGCATTTCCTGGATTTACAATTGTTAAATGTCCATTGAATGTTTCTGTTTATAGATGTAATGCTAAAGTTTTAGTTGAAAATAATCTTATTAAAACTGTAAGTGTTGGTGATTTAATAGTTGAATGTTCACAAAATGAAAAATGTTTGAAAAAATTTTGTTTTAGTTGTAAACAATTAATTCATTATTATCAAGACAATTGTTATGAATGTAAAACAAGTTATGAAAATGAAAATCCAAATGTATATAATTATTATTTTAATAAGGATCTTATTGATTTTGACCACAAAGATAAAGGTTTTGTTTCATGGGGGTTTGATGAAAATGAATCTACCATTTTTGACGAATCAGAATACTTGTACTTGAATAAAGAGATTACTGTAGAAATAGCTACTAAACAAATTTTATCAACGATGAAAAATATTCAAAATCAAATAATATGTGGTATATGTAAAATTAGTTTATATAAAACAGAAAAATGCAACGGGTTATCTCATCATAATTTAGAAAGATGTTATTCTTGTAGTAGAATAGGATATCCTATTAGAGGTTTAGACGATCATTGGAGTCTAGGTGGGCTAGATGGATGTTTTAGATTTGACAATGACAGTTTTGTTAAAAAATATATACCTGAATATATATGCAATGATTCTGTTTGTTCAAATCACGAAAAAGGCGATTGTATGATAAATGAACATCAAATAGGTATTGAAAAATTAAATATTATTAGAAAAGGTGCGTACGTATATCATATGTTGAAATCATTACTTGGTGATATAAAATTTCAAGTTTACGACCACTTGTATAATATATGTAAGGATGATCCAGAACTATTAGATTTTTTACCATACAAACAAACATTAATTTTACTAAATAATTTTAGAAAACAATATAGAAATTATTGTGAAGATATTGTTTATAAACATTTACATTGTAAAAATGCTAATGAAATTTTTACACATAAAATAGAATTTGTATCAGCAACTGAATACGTTCAAACATATACCGTACCATCAGATGAAGTATATGAGTATGATGAAAATTACAACTTAGATATATTAACAGATACTAACTCTGATTTACATTCAACTGACTCACAATACATAACTAATGAGTTAAACTTAGACTTGGACATTAGTGAAGTATTTGTTCGGCAGCGAAGCGATAGACAACAAGGTACGACAGTTAATTATGAAGAAAATGTGTTAAATTTAATTAGTTATGATGTAGATTCTAATAACTTAACACGATTATTGGATATATTACAACATCAATTATTTCACGATTTAGAAGAAGAAGAATTAACATTAATATCAAAAACAGAAGAAGAAGAAGAAGATTAATTTAATTTTGTTTTTTAATAATAGCTTTAATTTTGTCTTCTAAAACAAATGTTTTGTTTTTAAGAAGATTATCAGCTAGTGCTTCTGCTTTACTTCCATCGCATTGTAATGATGTTGTTAATTTTTCAACTATAGTTTCACGCTTAAATGTTTGTGAAATTTTTTTAGCGTATAAAACAATATCGCCTTCTTTTAAAGAAATACTATCCATATCATTTTTTGTCATGTATTCTTGAATTTCTTTTTCTAAAATATTTGATTCTTCTTTTAATTGGCGTTGTTGTTTTCTTGATTCAACTAATTTTTTTTGTAAATCAAGATACTTTGAAAATTTTTCTTGAGTTTCTTCCATAATATATAAGTACTTAATAAAAATAATTTAGATGTAAAACGTAAAACGTAAACACGTTAATAAAAAATTAAATTTAAAAGAGATTATTGCATATAAATATGATTGCTGCAAAATATGATTGCTGCAAAATATAAACCTACAGTGCAAAAAGATTTATTCCATAAAGATGTAGTTAATCACATCAAAAAATGGATAAAAATAATCGATAAAGATGGTAAAAATAATTTAGATGTAAAACGCGTATTGTTTATACACGGACCTATAGGGTCATCAAAGACAGTTACAGTAGAATGTTTGTTCAAATCGTATAATTTAATAGACGTGGATGTAAATTCGATATCACCTGAATTATTGCAATGTATAGTTGGTTTTAACGAAATGACATTGTCAAATGTGGATAAATGGAATTTAAAAACAAATAAGGAAAAATCTAATATTGTACTAGTTGATAATTTAGAATTATGTGATAAAAATATAGAAATATTTATTGATTTAATCCATAACAAACATAATATTAATGTACCGGTAATATTAATTTCAAATAATACTAAATACAAAGATGTTTTTGCAAATAATAACAATTGTACTTTTGTAGAATTCAAAAAACCCAGTTTGTTAGAATTAACAAAATTTGTAATAGAAATAAATAAACCAGAAGGTTTAAATTTATCAAGAGAAAATATAAGACTCTTAGTTAACAAATCCGAATTTGATATCAGGCAACTATTATTTTTAATAGATCAATGGATTCTGACTCAAAAAACTCGTTTTACATTTAGTGATTTTACGAATTCTATTTCTGTAAAAAATAGAGATATGGATTTATCTGAAAAAATGTATATATTATTTAATAAAGATAAACCATATAATTTCCGGGATTATTTTGTATTAGCTTCTTCTGACCCACAAGGATTATCAAATTCTATATACCAAAATTACATAACTAATAGTACCTTGACCGAAGACTTTGATAAAAGGCCACCGTACAGCAGTGAAAACTTAAATTTATTACAGAATTATTCTAATATTATGGATAGTATATCATATTCTAACATTGTACAAAATGAAATATTCGAGAATCAACAATGGACTTTATACGATGATTATATATGTAATTCTACAGTTATACCGGGTTATTATATAAAAGAGATTTCTCAAATAGGAAAGACTAACGAATACGATTTAATGTTGACACCCTTCAAAGATATTTCTTATAATTTTATAAATTCTTACGAAGAAGTGAAAAGAATAACAACTTGTAATTTGTACTCTAAATCTTTACAAACGCATGATAATAAACAAAATCTTGCAATATATAATTCTAGTTCGTGTTTTCTTATTGCACAGATATTTATAAATTGTATTGAAAAATTAAATAAGTATTTTGATAAAAATAAACGTGGTAAAAATACAACAAAACAAGAAAAACTTGATTTGTGTAATAATATGAATAAAGATGATGTTAAATGGTTAGATATATTAGTTGGTAGTATTTATTATTATAAATTGTTTACTATTAATGAACAGGATTTTATATTAAATATTGATAAATATAAAAATGACATTCTTGGAACTTGCAGTTATATCCAAAAGGTTGATTTAAGTATTTTTAAGAGATTTTTGAATATATTTACAATGGATGATAGTCATAAAATATTCAAATCAAATGTGGAGATGTCTATTCAATATAAACTTTTACAAGTGTTGATTGTAGACAATACTAAAGAAAAAGTTGTAAAACAAAAAACGGAAAATATGGTTGTGGAATTGTCAGATATATGGAATATTTAAGATTGTGGAGTTTCAGATAATTTGTTAGTAAATCCTAGATACATACAAAAAAAGGCTAGAAGAATCATAAGGATATTACATACAAGGTTTGAAATTGTATAAATCCAATTGTTACGCTTTTCAGTTTTTAAAGAATCATTTAGACTATAACATTCAATTGCAATAGCGGCTGTTGCAATTCCTAATATAGCTGTAATTAGTAATAAACACGCAGCTCCAACGATAGTAAAGTTCATTTTATATTATATAAAAATAAAATAATCTTTTAGAAAAAGTTTAATCAAAAACTAAGTTTAATCAAAAAACCTTTGATTAAAAGTTTAGATCAATATGTAAATTTAACAAACAAGTTTTTGCACATTCTTGTTCTGCACTAGTTACTTTTCTGCCAAACCCGATTCCTAAGATGTAATTTCCTTTTTGTGTTAAATCATATAATTTAAGAAATACTTCTGGGTTTTTAATTTTATATTCGTGTAAAATATTATTTGTATATTGTGAAATGTTATTTTGTATAACAGTGTCCATTTGTGAATATTGTTGATTTGTAAATGTTAACATTCTTGTAAAAATTTTTCTATAAAGAGGTCCGTCTTCATTTAATGATGTATATACAGGCGTTTTCCATTTTAAAGATTGAAAGTATCTTTGTAAAGAATCTTTGAAATTGTCATTTTTAGATATTAATTCTGCAAAATCTATAATATTTTCAATAACAGATCTTACAAATCTATCAGCATATAAATATCCACGTTCACCAAAATCTACTAAAATAGAACCTATAAATGCTTCAAATGCATCTTCGTAGAAACTTGGTGTTCCTCTACCACGATCTATATCTAGAATTGTTTGATTTTCAACTTGTAAAGATAATAATAAAAATTTTTTAAAACCTAATGCTACTCCAATTTTATGTAACATGGAACATTTTTCAATTTTGATTTTAAGTTTAGTTAAAAAGCCTTCTCTTTCATTATCAAAACGTTCAAATAAGTATCTACCCATTGTTGCTTTTAAAATGTGATCACCAAGATATTCTAATCTTTCACTTGATTCCGTTGGTAAATAAATATGGGATGGAATTTCTTGCTTTTCATTAACGTGATATTGTACAGCTTGATAATAACTTTCATGAACGAATGCGTGTTGATAATGTTCTAAATTATTTGGTTGTAAACGTTGACCGTTATCGCCAATGTTTTCAAAATAATTTAGAATATTTTCAACATCTTTTGTTGTGATTAAACAGTTGTTTGGATTGTCCATTTCGTAATTTTAAAAAAGATGTAATTTAAATTCAATTTAATTGAGATTTTTTAAAAGCTTATTTTAATTGAATTAAATTGAATTTAATATTACATTTAATAATTTTATGAGTTCTTCATTTCATCATTTTATTGAAAACGTAGATTTTTGGGACGAGTTTTGGGACGAGTGTTTGGACAAGTGTAAGACCACGAGATTATCTAGTAGTACATCTGAACAATTAGTATATTACTTTATCAAAGACTCTTTATTGGATAAACCATTTGTTATTAAATCTAAACGTGTAAAATTTTCTGATACTTTTGTTACTATGGTAAAAGTAAAAAATGAAAGTTCTGCAAACTTAGATTACTATACAGTAAGAAGAGATAATGATTATAAAATTTTAATAGATAAAATTATACCTAGTTATAGAAAAAGATGTCAAATCCTTATAGAAAATCTTGACAATATTTATAAAAAACCAGAAAATACATTTGTTAGTTTTTTACAAAAATACAATGTTATTCAAATTTTCAAAGAATGAATGACGTCGTTAACCCATATGTTCGGTAAAGTACTTTTCGTATTTGATATAATCGACATTAGCTTTTCGGATTTCATCTATTGGAAATCTTAATTTTATAAATAGTTTATCAATTTTTGCACGAGCTTCATCTAAATTTCCAGAATTTTTCATAGCATAAATGTGAGCATATGGAAAAACTAATCCAGAATCTGGAAATTTTTGTTCTACAAATTGTTCCTTTCTTGAATTAAAATAACCTACAAGTATAATTATTAAAACTATTAAAAATATATTTTGTAAAATGTTCATTTTATACATTATAACAATATTAAATATTTTGTTATTAACAATATTAAATATTTTGTTATTAACAATATTAAATATTTTGTTATTATATATTTAAATTTAGACCCCTTGAATATCATATAAAAATAAAAATATACACTTTGCATATAGTTTATGGTTTCTTTTTCTTATATGTACGGTAATATTTGTTAAGTGCTTGGTCAAAATTTAAACTTTTACCAAAGTGAAAAGCTTCTGGTCTCTTTTTCAATACAATTTCGCAAGCTTCTTTAGGTGTGAGACCATACTTATCGACTAAATATACGGCTACTGATATACAACTTCTTTGTCGGCCTGCATGGCAATGTATGAGGATGTTGTTGCCTTGTACACTGTTATGCTTGTGAATAAATTGTACTATGACTGGCATATATTCGAACATTTGGTCATAGTCTTTTTGTTTAAGAGAATCATCTACGGGTATACGCATATATTCTATATTTTTATCATGGGCAAAGTGGTTGGGTATATCTTTGGAGCAATTAAGAACAGCTTTTATATTTTTTTCTTTAAAAAACTCTTTATCTTTTGCTGCTTGAAAGTTACCTAAATATATCCGATTCATAATTTTATTATATTTTGCTAAAGGTTTGTCTTCATCTGGTATTCGTAGACCATTTTTGATAGGTGAATGTCTCCGTATATGTTCAGCAAGACTTAATTTATGATCTGTACGTCTTTGTCTTGTTTTAGTAGGTGTGTCCATTACAAAGCTCTTATATATTAATAATAAAAAAATAAACTATAATTAATAATAATAAAAATAAGATAAAGCAAAGGTGGCTTCGAAAAAATATAATGAAAAAGAAAGATTTACAAATTTACGGATTACGTTTTGGTACAGTTAACGGATTTAGTAGAAATTTTAGAAATGATGTTATGATTAACAGTATGGTGTTTAATGCGTTGAGTAATGGCAAGATTTTTGTAACGAATCACAGTATTAATGATTTATTTAATGCTATATCAGTTATAATTGAAGCAGGAACTTCAAAAAATTCTGGTATTTATAATTTAAATTCTTTTAACAGTACAGTTGGTGAAATAGGTGAAATGGTTTCTAAAATTATAGGTGTTCCAATCGAGGGGGTTGCGCCCCCCCAACGACGCAAATGGAAATCCACCACCTGTTATAAATTTTAAAATGTCAAGTACGGCATATGATTTTAGAATTAATTCTGATAAATTTATTGAAGCATTTGATTTTAAATTTTATGACACTTTGTCTACTATTACACAAAATATTTTAGATAAATATGATCTTGTTGAACATTTTGAAAATAGAATTGTAGATAGATTTGATGAATACAAGATTATCGAACGATGCCGTGTTTGTGAAACTAAAACAAGTTCTTTACTAGATCTTGGCAATCAAGCTTTGGCAAATTCTTATACCAAGTTTCATAAAAAACTTGATTATAATCCTTTACATATGTTTATATTTAGGTTATAAATTTGAATTTTGGATTTTTGATGGAAAACATAATTTAACAATTATGTGAGTTTAAAAATAAAATATTATATTCTAATATTAAGTAAATGGAAACTAAAATAAGAGTTTTGTTTCGTGGGTGGTTTTTTTTGCCCCATAGTTATTCACTTTGTAATTGTTTTCAAATTATACATTTGTTTAAAAATTATAAAGATAATATAGAGTTTTACGTTACGGAGATGCCATATTATAGACAGGAGTGGAATGCGTCAAGAAAGTTGGTATATAGTAATGAATATAATGAAATTATTAGAAATTTTAAGAAATGGGATGGTGAGGATATTGACTTGGTGTACAGTATGACATATCCTTATAACATTGATCCAGTTGTGATTGGTGGACGTAATATTCCAAAATGTGTTTTTTATACGTCGGAATTTGCGACATTAGATCCTACATTTTTTGCACAAAACCCAAATTTGTCAAGTGATGAAAGTATAACAAAATACGTAAATGAAAATAAGAATTTATACATGACATCACCTAGTGTATGGTCATCATTAGGTATGGTTAAATATGGTATGCCTGAAGAAAAAAATAGGATTATTACACATGGTGTTGATGGAAGTATTTTTAAATTTGATGTATCTAATCGTAAGGCTGTTAGGAATTTTTACAAAGTAAAAGACAATGATATTTTGCTTATTAATATAGGGTCAATGACAGGTAATAAGGGTATGTTGTATATTTTGCAAATTTTACATTGTTTAGTGAACCGTTTACGTAAAGTTCATTACAAATTATTATTGAAGGGTACGGGTGATTTGTATCAATCTAAAGAAATGTTGGAAATGTATTTTCAGCATTTGAAAAGTAATAATGTAATGACTAGTGATGAAATGAATCTATTATTACGTGATAATATTATTTTTACAGACAAGACATTATCATATTCTAAAATTAATGATTTGTTTAATGCTGCTGATTTATACATTTCTCCATATTTAGCAGAAGGTTTTAATTTGACATCATTGGAAGCATTATCGGCAGGTTTACCAGTTATGATATCTAGTACAGGTAGTACAAAGGAATATATGTTAGATATATATAATAATGGTGGATCTGAATATATATTTTACATTGATTCTGAAGTTATTGATGTAGGTGAGGGTAAAAAACAAAACAACATTGATTTTATGAAATTATTACATTTAGTTACTGATAATGAAAAAAAGATAATAGATTTAAAAAATACTAGAATTAATGGTACCTTGCAAGGTAATGTAGAAAAGTATAGGCAAATGAAATCTTATATTGAAGAAAATTATAGTTGGGATAAGGTAGCTCAATTATTGTATGATTATTTCAGTTGGATTAAGACTAATTAAATTTATTTGTTATTAGTAAGATGATTAATATAGTATTTGTATTATTGATAATTGGTATATTATCTATAACTATAGCATGGATCCAATCTTTAGTTGTATGTTCACCTAAAGTAATATATAAATACATTCCGAAAAATTATTTAGATATTCAATTTGATGATGAAAATGTCCCAAGTAAAATTTATAAAGATATGTTTATAAAAAGTAGTCCGTGGATAGGTGGTTTTAGTTTGGGTAATAAAGGATTAAAAAAGAGTGATAATAAAGGGTAAACTTGCGCGTTTAAAAAGTTACTTTTAGTTACTTTAAACCTTTCTTTTTGATGTTACTTTTTTTAAAAGCTTTTTTGATGTTACTTTTTTTAAAAGCTTTTTTGATGTTACTTTTTTTAAAAGCTTTTTTGATGTTACTTTTTTTAAAAGCTTTTTTGATGTTACTTTTTTTAAAAGCTTTTTTGATGTTACTTTTTTTAAAAGCTTTTTTGATGTTACTTTTTTTAAAAGCTTTTTTGATGTTACTTTTTTTAAAAGCTTTTTTGATGTTACTTTTTTTAAAAGCTTTTTTGATGTTACTTTTTT
>Ga0315276_10000199_pt1 | contig 49688 bp, 32 predicted proteins | sample YL17G05_0_MG_FD_204542 | JGI IMG/M metagenome (GOLD analysis project Ga0315276, IMG submission 204542) | Sediment microbial communities from Yellowstone Lake, YNP, Wyoming, USA - YL17G05_0 | ecosystem: Environmental > Aquatic > Freshwater > Lake > Sediment | place: USA: Wyoming | collected...
CTTCTTGCGGCAAGGGCGCTGTGGTTTTACGTCGGCAAGCTCTTATGGCCGACGAAACTGACATTTAGCTATCCGAAATGGGACATTAGCTGGACGCAGCCTGTTCAGTACCTCTGGCTGATTGCGTGTGCGATTGTCGGCTGGTGTATGTGGCGATGGCGGGAAAAACTCGGCAGGAGGGTTATTGCGGGTGTTGTATTTTTTGTCGCCACGCTGTCACCGATGCTTGGTTTTATACCGCTGTATACGTTTCGATATACATACGTGGCCGACCATTATCAGTATGTGGCCAGCGCCGGGCTGATTGCGATTGTCGCTGCGTTAGGCTGTCGAGCGGCGGCAAAAATCAGGATATTGCCGATAGTTGCAGCGATAATTTTAGCCGGGTATGGCGTGCTTACCTGGCAGCAGTGTTATGTTTACGGGAATATGGAGACGTTATGGCGTGACACCCTGGCCAAAAACCCCAACTCCTGGATTGCATACTATAACCTCGGCATCGCACTTAAGGAGCAAGGCAGACTGGATGAAGCAATCAGCCAATACCGGCAGGCTTTGCAAATCAAACCGGACCTGATAGAGGCATACAACAATTTGGCCTTGGTGCTTACTCAACAGAACAAATTCACCGAGGCAGTTGACTTCTGTCAGCAGGCGCTGCATATAAAGCCTGATGACCCCGACATACACTATAATCTCGGCATCGCGCTCGGCAAATATGATAAACTCGATGAGGCCGCTGACCATTTCCGTCAGGCCCTTCGGCTCAAACCTGATTACGCCGATGCCTCCTATAATCTCGGCAGGGTACTTCATTTGCAGGGCAAACTCGACGAAGCCATCGTCTATTATCAGCAGGCCATAAATCTCAACCCAAATTTCCCCAAAGCGCACAACAATCTCGGTGTTGTCCTTAGCCTCCAGGGAAAATTCGACGAGGCCGCCGAACATTTCCGTCAGGCGCTCCGGCTGAAACCAGACTACACCGAAGCACGTGATAATCTTGAAAAGGCTCTTCATACACAGGTCAATCCGCATCAATCGCCATAATTCGAATCCACCTTGTTTTAACGAGATTCTTGTGTCTGCGTGTCTTTGATGTTAATATAATCATATTGCCAAAATGAACCGAAGGCCTGAAAATAAAATTCTGTTTCCGGCGGGAGTGATTTGCATAATCCTGATATGCCTGGCGGCCTATATCCCTGCCATTCGCAGCGGCTTTGTCTGGGACGATGATGCTATGCTCACCGAAAACGTCGTCCTCAGAGAACACGGCCTTTACCGTTCCTGGTTTTCCACCGTCCAAAACAACTATTGGCCGATAACGTGGACCTCATACTGGCTGGAGCATAAACTCTGGAAACTCAAACCCGCAGGCTATCACATTACAAACATCCTCATTCACACAGCCTGCGTACTGCTGATATGGCGTATCCTGGTTCAACTAAACATCCCTGCCGCATTTGCCGCCGCACTTATATTCGCCGTGCATCCGGTGAACGTTGAATCGGTGGCGTGGATTGCCCAGCGCAAGACCGTTCTGTCGATGTTGTTCTTTTTACTGTCACTGTTTTATTATCTCCGATTCGACAGAACCAGCAGGTCAGGATTTTATTGGCTGTCAGCGACATTGTTTATTCTGGCGATGCTGAGCAAAGGCTCGGTTGTCGGCCTGCCTGTTGTGATTTTATTGTGTATATGGTGGCTGCGAGGGACAATCAGTAAAAGGGACATCATTCGCAGCATACCGTTTTTAGTTGTCTCTGCCGCAATGAGTGTCGTTGAGATTTGGTTTCAGTATAACCGGGCGATAAGCGCAGATGTTGTTCGCACAGACAGCTTTCTCTCTCGACTCGCTGGTGCCGGCTGGGCGGTGTGGTTCTATCTGTATAAAGCTGTTCTGCCGATTAACCTTACATTCATATATCCCCGCTGGAAGATTGACCCTGCAAATCCTGTTTCGTATGTCCCCGGCTTATTGCTGATTGTTTTGCTGGTGCTGGCGTGGTGGTATCGCAGGGGATGGGGACGTTCGGTGTTTTTTGCGTTAAGTTTTTATATTGTGATGCTTTTGCCTGTTCTTGGGTTTTTCAACATATATTTTATGCGTTACTCATTTGTCGCCGACCATTATCAGTATGTATCGATAATCAGCATTATCGCCTTTGTGATTAGTGTCGTTTATCGTTATTTGGGTGCAGGCGTATTGAGGATTGCCGCTGTTTTTAGTTTAATGCTGTTGGGAGGCGCCACCTGGCAGCAGGGCAGCCTGTATAAAGATGCTGAAACGCTGTGGAACGACACACTTCGGAAAACCCCCGACTGCGTAATGGCACATAATAACCTGGGCAATATTCTTCAGTTGCAGGGCAGAATAAATGACGCCATCGCTCATTTTCGCCGGGCATTGCAGGACAAGACCAGCCCTGATTATGCCAAGGCGCTTTATAACATCGCAAGGACCCTGGCACAGCAGAATAGGTTCAACGAAGCTATCGGTTATTATCGAGAGGCGCTGCAAATCAACCCCGACTACGCTGAAGCACACAACGGGATGGGGACAACGCTTTCGAGAATGGGTAAGCCCGATGAGGCCATAACGCATTATCGCAGGGCCCTTCAGATTAAACCCGCTCTTGCCGAAGTATACCCCAATCTTGGCAACGCACTGCTGGAAAAAGGCAGACCTGGCGAGGCGATAGATTATTTGAGCCAGGCGCTTGCTATGAATCCCGACTCCGCCGAAACACATTACAACCTTGCCATAGCACTCAGGCAGCAGGGCAGGCTCGATGAAGCCATCAGCCACTATCAGCAGGCTTTGCATATAAAGCCTGACTATGCCGACGCGCAAAACAACCTCGCCGTTGCACTTTTGGCGAAAGGAAAAGTGGACGAGGCGATAAACCATTACCGCCTGGCGCTTCAAATCAAACCCGACTCCATTGAGGCTTTATACAATCTCGGCAACGCCTTTGTATTACAGGGCAAAACTGATGAAGCCGTCAAATACTACACCCAGGTCCTTCAAATCGACCCGAACCACAGCAAGGCCCGCCAGGCCTTACAGTTGCTGCTCAAAACAAAAAGCTGACTAAATGGATAAAACATCGTCTAATTATAGTTTCATTTTGATTTGCACGGCCCTTGTATCGGTCACTTTTATTACCTTTTCGCCGCTGTTCCGGAATGGATTTGTAAATTACGATGATGACCAGTACGTAACCAAAAATCAAAATGTGCAGGCCGGCTTGACCGCCAAAACCATCAAATGGGCTTTCACCGCTAAAAACGCCGGCAATTGGCATCCGCTGACCTGGCTGTCCCATATGCTCGACTGTCAACTGTTCGGCCTTGACCCTAAATGGCACCACATCGTCAATCTATTATTTCACACCGCAAATACATTATTGCTGTTTTGGGTTCTGAAAGATATGACCGGCGCACTCTGGCAAAGCGCATTTGTCGCAGCGGCCTTCGCCTTGCACCCGCTGCACGTCGAATCGGTCGCCTGGGCCGCAGAACGTAAAGACGTTTTAAGCACGTTATTCTGGCTTCTTACAATGGCTGCATATCTGCGTTATGTAAGGCGACACAACATAACCTGGTATATAGGGACACTGGTTTTGTTTGCACTGGGCCTTATGGCCAAACCGATGCTGGTTACACTGCCGTTTGTATTATTGCTGCTCGACTATTGGCCGCTGAAGCGATTGACTTACTATCCGCTATCCGCAATCCGCTATCCGCTGCTTGAAAAGCTGCCGTTCTTTGCTCTTTCAGCAATTTCCTGTGTCATCGCGTTTTTTGCGCAGCGCTCTGCCGGCGCGGTAGTAGGCATTCACCTGCTGTCCCTGAAACGGCGTATCGCCAATGTCCCTCTTTCCTATCTTGGTTATATTGGAAAAACGGTTTGGCCGGCCAAATTGGCGGTCTTTTACCCCTATAATATCGACAGGTCGCTGCTTTTGCAGGTGGCGATAGCGGTACTGGTTCTGTTGGGCATATCAGTATTGGTGCTTCGGTTGGCATTAAAACGCAGATATTTGTTTACAGGCTGGTTCTGGTATCTGGGTACTCTGGTGCCGGTTATCGGCCTGTTACAGGTGGGAAGCCAGTCTATGGCCGACCGCTATACATATCTTCCGCTCACAGGGTTATTCATCATTATAGCCTGGGGCATTAGTGACATTCTGACCGGGTGGCAACACCGGAAGATTGTGCTTGGCCTGTCATCGCTGGCGGTTCTGTCGGCCTTGTCGATATGCACGTATGTTCAGGTGCATTACTGGCGTGACACTATAACTCTTTTTGAGCATGCCTTGAAAGCAGCCTCCGAAAACGACATACCGCACATCAATCTCGGCGTTGAGCTTGCGTCACAGGGAAAATTTGACCAGGCCCTCAGCCATTACAACCGGGCATTGCAGCTTAACCCCAAATATTCGAAAACCTACAGCAACCTCGGCATCGCACTGAAATCGATGGGCAGACTCGATGATGCCATAACCAATTACCGCAGGGCCATCGAGCTGGAGCCAGGTTATACCGAAGCATACAATAACCTCGGCAACGCCTTCAGGTTGCAGGGAAAATATGATGAAGCTGTCGACTGTTTACGCCGTGCCATCGCTCTTAATCCCGATATTCCAGATATTCACTACAATCTGGGTCTTACCTTTCAATTGCAGGATAAGCCCGAAGAGGCAATAGTATATTTTCGTCAGGCAATACGCCTCAAACCCGACTGGGCGTCGCCTCTCGACAGTCTCGCCTCGCTGCTGGCTACCACTTCCGACCCCGCCCTGCGTGACCCCAACGAGGCAATTGCTCTTGCTCGCCGCTCCGTTGAGCTGTCACAGCGAAGAAACGCATCGATGCTCGACACACTGGCGTCTGCTTACGCCGCCGCGGGCAGGTTCGATGATGCGGTGACAACGGCGCAGGCCGCTCTCGACCTCGCACTCGCCGATATGAATTACAAATTAGCCGCCCAAATCCGAAAAAATCTCCAGCTTTATAAACAGCAAAAATCTCTTTAACCCTTTGCGACGCAGGGGTTATTTTGATGTTTAACTATCAGCAGGGTTAATTGCCCTTGATTTGATTAATCGACCTGTCGGCCTCCTGACGAACCTCTACATCCGTATCCGAAACCCTCACCTTCTCTAACACGGGCAGGACCTTCTCGTTTTTCATTTTGCCGAAAGCTTTTGCGACCTCTTTCCGCAATTCCGGGTCGGGGTCTGAAAGTAAAATCTCCGAAAGTTTCTCCCTCACCGTATCGTCAAAGGTAAACCCGCCCAGCTCCGCAATCGCACTCATACGCGATGCCTTGTCCCCAATCATAACCTTTTTAAGCAGTTCGCTCTTCTTGTTGCGTATGTCCGCAAAGGTTCCATCATCAATTTTTGCATTAGCGGGTACATTCACCGCTGCCGGCTCTCTCACTATCACAGTAGGCCTTTCAATAACCGGAGGATAGCAGGCCGCGGGATAGTAGTCCACTGTGTCTCCCGGCCAGTAGTCAACCACCATAAAACTCATACCCGGGTACCACCAGTGGCCTCCCCAACGATGGTGGCCTGACCAATGATGTCCGTTATGGAAGCCATAGCCAACTCCGACGTGGAAATTGCTGTGATGACCAGCGAAAGCATTCGATGTTAAAACACCCAGACATCCCAGTATTATTATGACCGACAAGACTCTTATTGCTTTCATATTATTTACCTCACTAACCTTTTTTTCCGCAAAGAAAGACGCTTCTCGAAGCAAATTTATTGCATTAAAGTCTCATACTATTATACCCAAAGTACCGTTCAAATTGTCAAAATAATTCGCACGCGTTTAGCGCTTGCCGAGCTGTTATCAGATGTTATCAGATGTTATCAGTTGTAATCAGTTGTAATCAGAACACACTCTAAGTGAATCAGAAGCACTCCAAAATACATCAGAGATACGTCAAAATGCATCAGAAGAAGCCAGTTGCGAGGAGTTGATTTTGTTTTAAGGTCTTGTGTCATAATAAGTTAGAATCAAAATTAACCACAGATTAACGCGGATTCCGCTGGAGGCGGATAAAATAGATTCGACAAGCTCACTACAGATGGATTCGACAGGCTCACCACGGGTTGGGTTTGATTGGGTTTGTTTTGAATAGTTCGCAGTTCGTTGTTCATTGTTATTAGTCATTGTGTATACTGCGGTTAAAGCATTTTTGGCTTTTCGGGAATTGGGTTTGTTTTGCATAATCGTTCGCTTTTGATTGATTGAAGTTCCAGCCGAAAGCAGAGGGCAGCGAAAAATCCGAAATCCTAAACTCGAAATCTGAAACAAATCTACCATAGCACACTTTGCTCCCAATCCCGTCAGGGATGGCTTACGCCATGTGGGGATATAGAATCCCCTCATAATTGGGCGGAGATGCGCATTTGGGTTGACCCTACTTCGCCCTTCGGGCTACGAAGGGCAGGCAAAAAAGAGATAAGTTGTTATGAGATAAGGAGTAAGGGGATTTGAAAAATTTTTGCGATTTTGGGATTTTTTTAGAAAGGTAGCCTCGGAAATGATTGAAAACCGAATTAGCCACCGAGAGCGCAGAGAGTTTTAAGTTCGTTGTAAAAAAATAATTTAGCCACGAATGAACACGAAGGGACACGAAGAGAAGAAAAAAACAAACACGGATTTATTTCACCACAGAGGGACACAGAGAAACACAGAGAATATTTCCCTAGTCGAAAGGACTACGAGCATTTTATTAACGTATTTTTTTAACAGGATTTTTTTGAGCCATAGACAAAGTTTTCCCGGGGTCTTCGCTACGCTACGAGGAAACGAAGCCGATTATTTCTGAGTAAAATGGTGTCCCCAGATTACATTTACGAACTAAACAGTTCTTTAAGAATCCTTTCTGCCTTAGCTCTTATAGCATCCTGTAAAAAAGTGTTTATGGCTATCGCACCAAAGAAAGATATCAGCATGAGCCAGAATCCAACTGCGTATTCTGCTTTTAGCACGCCTTCTCCTCTTTTGAGTACCTCACTGTCAATTTCTGCTTTGAGAAATAGTAAAAGGGTTAGACCGATAACTCCGACGATAATGGAAACCCTCGTTCTGGTTTTCACGGCTAGTCCTACAACTGCGGTACACAAAAGTAGAATTGCCAGAGGCTCCGGGTCTATTTTCTCCGTCTTTCCCTCAACAGTGACAGATGTCCCAGTTACCAGTTGGATTCCTGTAAGGCTTGCGACTTTTCTACCTTCGCAGGAAATATGAGTGAAGGGCAGGAAAAAACAAATAAGAGTCAGGCCATAAATTGCAGGTGTGAACCTGCGCATTTCGCTCTTCATAATGCCTTTCCTTGTTCCAGGGGACGGCTTGGGTAAAGGGGCTGGCTGAGGAGCTTGCTTGCTCCGCAATACTTTATCGCATTCTGCGCAAACTATCATTCCTCCGAACACACAAGCTTGTTGGGAGGGGGGAAGCAACCGTCCGCACTTAGAGCAAACCTCCGCATCAGTCGGACTCATAGACCTACCTCCGATTCCTCACATTTTTTCAGTGCCATCGGTTTCTCCATTCGCCTAACAATGATTATATCCGCCTGAGGCGGACATAAAACAGGAAACACAGACTGTTTACACCGTGAGATGATGCCGTCTCTCTATCTCACCGGGGTTTCTGCCAGTATAAGAAGTTTTCGATGCTTGTTCAATGCTTGTCCACTCTCTCTTACCGGCGCTGCTCCCGGATCCTTTCCCTCCGGATCCTTTCCCTTTCGTCACTTCCGTCACTTCCGGCCCTTTCGTCCCTTCCGGCTGCTTGACTTTTAATATCCCCACGCTGGAGGCGAATTGTGTAATCATTAAGATAGTGTGCTTCACCCTCCAAACCTGTATCGGTCAGACGAAGTTTCAATGAAACCGGATGATAGTAGAACGCCAACGTATTGTCGCCCCCAAAATAAGTTTTTGTTTCGACTGGGCTCATCACAATAGGGTAAGCTACGGAACTGCCCTTTTCAGGCTGTGGGTTGGAAACTAGTTCTCCTGTGAATGATTGTTTTTCTGTGGGTATGTCGGGGTTGCTGGCTTCTGCGCGAATCAGAACGCCCTGTTGCTCAGTAAAGACCAAACGGAGGCGCTGACGTTTGTCTCTCTCGGAGATTGTGCCGATGTAACGTGTACCTGGAACGGTCGCCAGGATAAGTTTCTGGCGGGCCGCCTCCTCTTCCTTCTGTCGTTGTTCATCTTCTTTCTTTTGTTGTTCTTCCATCGCTATTCTCGCTTGTTCTTCCCGCTCCTGTCGCTCTTTTTGCTCACGTGTTTCGCGCTCCTGTTGCGCCTTTTGCTCGCGTTCTCGCTGTTCCAGGGCGGCCTGTCTGGCGCGCTCCTGACGTTCCGCGTTTGCCGCCTGCTCCTTGAGAGCCGCATTTGCCTCGCTACTGCCGGCGATGTAGGATTGCGCGGGGAAGGCTCCTCGAGGCGCTCCGAATTGCTCAAGGCCAACTTGAATCTGCGGTGATTCCAAAGTCCATATGTCCATTGTGCGATTAGCCTCAACTGAACCATAAAGGGATGCCTTGGTTCCTGCAGTCTGAATTACCTTGAGCAAGGTCACTTTTGGCGTGCCTTCCACCTCGCTGTCTAGGCTGACCGCTCCAATCCCGCCCTGATACAAATCCTCTTTTGGTGTGCCTTCCACCTCGCGGTCCACCTGATACAAATCCTCTTTGGGAGTGACTATGGCCTTGAAGTTGACCTTGACTGATTCGGGGCCAGTAGGTATTGGCTCCAACTCAACACTATCGAGCGAAAGAAACGGGGGCAAACTAGCGCGTAGTGTGTCCTGCACCATTTGCTTTGGCGGTGCTTGGGATGTTTTCTTTTTGCAACCACTTAACGACACCGTTGCGACAAAAAACACGACAATTAACAAAATGTACCTAACTTTTCTTTCCATTTTTATCTCCTTTGTTTGTTGGTTGCCAGCCAACAATGATTATACAGTCTGTATAAAACGGGAAACACAGACCGTCTCTTTCTGTATAAGAAGTTCCCGTTTCTTCTTTCCATTTTTTAATATCCTTCTTTCACAAAACCACCATTACCGTATTACTCGGCGAACTTTCGCCGGATTTATTTTGGGAAATCCGGGGTTAAGCAAACAGGCCGGCCCGGATGTTTTTCTCTCAAAAGCCAGATTGCTTCCTGCCACGCTTCGCTCGCAGCTTCGGCTCTGCGCTCGCAATGACACCAAGCGCATTTTCTAATCTCGATTGGTATTAACAAAAAGTTATGGCTGTGTGCCTTGGCGGGGGTAGTTTTCTATAGCGTTTAATACTGTTTCGGCGTCAGTGAGATTTTGGGTTGGTGTTCTTTTCTGTATCTCTAACATACGTACCAGCAAGGGCTTAGCCTTGTCATATTGTTTCTGCGAATAGTACAAAGCTGCGAGATTATTCAGGAACCTGGCGGTAGTTGGGCTGTTCGGCTCAAAGTTTTTCTCGCTTATGTCTATCGCCCGCTTATATAACTCCTCTGCCTGGCTATACTTGCCTTCCGTCGCATACAGCCCGGCAAGGTTATTTAGCGATATTGCGACCTTAGGATTGTCCGCCCCGAGGTGTTTTTCTCTTATCTCCAGCGCCCGCTTGTAGATAGGCTCTGCCAAATCGTATTTTGCCTGTGCCTTGAGCAGTTCTGCAAGATTATTAAGAGGTGTAACAATAGCGGGGCTGTCTGCTCCGTTTAATTTTTCGCTTATTGCAAGAGCTTGTTTATAAAGAGGTTCCGCCTGTTCGAGTTTGCCCTGGGTTTTATAAATCAGGCCGAGATTGTTTAGGGATTTGACGGTGTTTCGATGCTCGCCGCCGAAGGTTTTTTCCGCCAGTGTTAATGCCTGCCGTGCTGTTTTCTCTGCCTGTGCGTAATTACCCTGAATATATAATCTTATGACCTCTGCGTTTAGCTTTTCCCATTCTGATTTATTGGTATCAGAGCAGGATACCAGCAGCAGTATTATAAAAATCACAGTAATCGCAAAACCCCTCATTTTTTTCTCTCCCATACAACACCCCTCTATTTGGAATTATAGAGATTTTCGGCGGGTAGTCCAGAAGAATTTAAAATAAAAACCCCCGGCGGGAACCGGGGGCTAAAGTTGGAGATAAGTTATGAGAAAAGGTTACTGCAATTTTACGACCACATCGTCAATCAGGATTGTTGACCATTCATTGGAGTAGGTTTTTTTGTTGTTGTAGCCGCCGATAGTCAACGTATGATTGCCTGCTGCGAGTGAGCCTGTTACCTCATACAACTGCCAGCCCGTGGTGATTTCACTGCCGCCGTTTCCGTTGCCGTAAATTCTTGCTATATAGTTGCTGGAGCCGGAACAGACGGTGCAGCCGTCAACGGTAACGTTTACCTGACTGTATTCATCACTCTCATATTCGGGTGACTGGGTAAGTTTGTAGCGGAAAGAGAGTTTCAAAGTGGCGGTTGAGGGTATTGAGACGGTTTTTTTCCAGCCGCCGGACATATAACGTATAGTTTTGCTGTCAACACCGCCGAGCGTTACGCGCAATGCCCCGCCGGTATAGCCTCCGGTTGTAATTCTGTCGCCTTTTGCATAGGCGGGCTGTTTTGTGCTCAGGAAGGTATCGTCGGCGTAAGTGAAACCATTAGTACTGCTGTCGAAATTTACTGATAGGATAGTGGTTTCAGGCTGTATATCTTTAACGGTGATAGTGATTGTTTCGCTGTCCTGTGTCTGGCCGTCGCTTGCGATAAATGTTACCTGATAAACACCGGCCTGCTGGTAAGTAGGTGTCCAATTAAATGCCCTGTTAGCGAAAGTGGCGCCGAGAGGGGCGTTTTGAATGTAGTATGTAATGCTGTCGCTATCGGGGTCAGTTGCGGAAACGGTGAATGTCAGATTAACATTCTCGTCGACGGATTTATTGCCGATAGGGTCAAGAACGGGCGGGCCGTTAATAGCGATGTTGTTCACTGTGATAGTTATGGTTTCGGTGTCTTCAAGCCGGCTGTCACTTGCGGCAAAAGTTACCTGATACGTTCCGGCCTGGCTATAATTCGGCGTCCAGTTGAATGTCTGGCTGGCGAATGCAGCCCCGGCGGGAAGGTTTCGTGCGCTGTATGTAATACTGTCGCCGTCCAGGTCGGTTGCGGAAGCGGTGAACGTTAAAGCAGCGTTTTCATTAATTGATTTATTGCCGATGGGGGCAATAACGGGTGGCCTGTTAACATTGTTCACAGTAATGATTATTGTCTCGACATCTTCAATAAGGCCATCGGTTGCGATGAAACTGACATCGTAAGAGCCTGCCTGCTGGTAAGTCGGCGTCCAGGCGAAAGTTTTGTCGATGAAGTTAGCGCCGGTCGGGAGCGGTTCAGCGGAAACTGCTATGTCCGGCTCTCTGGTGGTTACGGTGAAGGTGAGATTTTGGTTTTCGTTGACGGTCTTGTTGCCGATTGAGTCAAACAGCCAGTCGACCGGGCCGTATTCGTAGCAGCCGGCACTGTGATGATTTTTGTCTCTTGCCGGTCCGTCATTTTGTATAAAGCCGCCTGCATCGAAAGAGCCGAGGCTGTCAGCGGGCTGATTATTCGGGTCGCCAAAATTTATAGCCAGGGAATTGTCAGCAAGATGATAATCGATGTTGCTGCGGCCTTTATCAGCGAAACCGCCAGCCGAGCCGGTATAAAAGCCGGGTTTTACGAAGAAAGGTCTTACGCCATCGCGTGTATAGCTATACTGCGGTGTATTGACGGCGCCTACTTGTTCGAAATAATTTGGGTAGCCCTGCAATACGGAGCTTGCCAGCCAGACGGCGAAGAACGTTTTGTCGCCGAGTTTGTTTTTAGAGCCTACATTTCCGCCCTGTTCCCAAAAGATGTTGTTGTTTTCTGTGTATTTGTTGACAGCGGAGTCAAGCGGCGAAGGCAGACCCCACGGGCCGGCTACAACGTTGTTGTAGAATGTAAGTCCTGTGCCGTCATAAGTTCCGTAAAACGCCATAGTAAGAGCGGCGGCATAATAGCGGGACAATATGCTGTATTTGTCTGTTTCGCTGTCGACGACTCGGCTGACGAAAGTGTTGTTTCTTATTATGTCAGGTTTTTCAGGTGTGCCTTTTACTCTGTAGAAATGGTTTCGTCCGGTATATGTGGTAATTCCGTCAAAAAACCCGAGGTCGTAGAACAGATTATTTTCCATAATCATATTTTCATAGCCTGTGCCGGTATCATACCACATAATGCCCTGTGAAAAACCGTTGTGGACGATGTTGTTGCGAATGGTGGTATTAGATGATTTTATGGAAAGTCCGCTGCCGGGGTGATAATTCGATGTGCCGACAAGATTATGCGGGAAATATTGGTCATCCTGATAGGTGAAGCAGCCGTTGACGTGGTTGTATGAAAATATTGTGCCGGTTGAATCGCCGTCAACTCTTATGCCGGAGCCTTCCGACATTTCACAGATGTAATTGTTCGTTACCGTAAAATTGTTGCAGTTAAATCCGTGTATTCCGCTGATTGTTTTGGTCTGATAGTTATGATGGAAGAGAAAGTTGTTACAGTTGGTTATTTTGGTGCCGGGCGATAGATACTTGTTTATGCCTATAATAGAGCAATTCTGAATCTGGACGTAGTTTGCGTATGCGATTTCAATCATTCTTTGCTGCTGATGCTTGTTGCCGTCATCGGGCGGCATTGGGTTGGGAGCAGGAAGTTTTATAGTGAGGCCATCGAATCTGAGATAAGTGTTTATCTGGCTGGAGTTGCTGATGTTAATATATTTGAACGTGGCGTTTGCCCCTTTTTTGGCCTTATAAGTGAGCCAGTCGGTGCGGCTTATATTGGCTTCGCTATAGCCTTCGTAAGAGCCGGTATTGACATCGACCGAATCGCCTGCACCTTTATCCGGCAGGGCATTGAGGTAAGCCTGGGCGTTGGCTATTGTTTTAAATGCGGTTGCCCAGCTTTTTCCATTTCCGGATGAGGCGGCGGCTGCATCGAGGTAGTAAGTATCCGCCCGAGCCAAGGTTGGCAGGAGCAGTGCGGTTAGAAACAGCAGCCAAAAGGCAAATGGTGTTATCGGGTTCTTGTTATTGTCCGTACGCACAATGCGTATAGACTCTCTGCGTTTACCGTTCAACATGATTCTCTTCCTCCACGTTTTCGGGTAATTAGTAATATTTAAGATTCTATAAAATAAGTTCGGCATTAGCAATTCAAACTTTTAATCAATTTTTATTGTTTTTGTTGTTTCGAGATTATTCGATAACTTAACTGTCTATAAAAACCGAGTTTACGCCCCCAAAAAAATTTTGTTTAATTTCAATTGTTAAGATAAATTTTTTAACAAATGGCCGGTAAAGATAAAATTTAGCAGATGAATATTAATAGGTCGAGAGATTTTTTAGGCAAAACTGTGATAAAACCAGCGGTCAAGCGAGCCGGGTTTAAAAATTTTCAAAAAAAATTCTTGACACGAAATCATATTCGAAGTATTATGCCGCACTTGTGGGGAATGACCGCTTCTTGGAAAACTGAAATTATTTTTTTCGCCTATAATAGACCTTTGGCGGAGCTTTGAATTTCTTAGAGTAATAATCATTGGGGGGAAAAATGAGGGGAGAAATTAGATTCAGGGAGGTTTCTTTCCGGCAGGCGTGGCTGCTGGCAATGAGCGCAATTATATGCTCGGCAGCGGTCTACCGTGTTGTGGCATACCATTTAACAATTATCACGGACAAGCCTGTGAAACTACCTGTTTCCCTGAAAAGATTTCCCATAGAGATAGGCAGGTGGAGCGGCAGAGAGGTCAGTATCCCGCTGATTGTGCAGAGCATTGCTGATAACGATGAATTTTTAAGCCGGTTATATGTAAACCACGACACAAATCAGTGGGTTAATGTTTATGTGGCTTATACCGCCCGGCCGAGAACAATGCTGGGGCATCGGCCACAGGTTTGTTATCCGGCCGGCGGATGGATACGGGATTTCACTGAACATACGAAAGAGATTTCAAATTCCGGTGTAAGCATTCCCTGCCTTTTGCATCGTTTTCACAAGCCGGCACCTGCTAACGATGAGGTTGTGGTTTTGAACTTTTATATTCTGAACGGCCAAATTACGGATAGCGAGAGCGGCTTTTCAGGGCTGGACTGGAGAACGCCGAACATCAATGGTCAGGCGGCTCGATATGTTGCTCAGGTGCAGATTAGTTCGGATTTGGAAAATTCGGTATTGACCGCTGCAAGAGAAATGACGGATTTGATGATTGGATTTTTCCCCGACCGAAACGGCAAGGTTAAGGCATTGGAATATATCAGACCATCAGGTAAGGAAGTTTTTCCCGATAATGCGGGTTCATAATCGCAGGGGTGCGTAACAATAAACTGTGTAATTTGTTTTACGGAGAGGAGTTACACTAATTTTTGGGGGTGCAACCGACGTGGACGGAGTATATCTGGAAGATTCAGGAGGGTTGTTTCGGGCATTCGGCAGGAGCATTTACGATAAAATCAGTCGAATGTCGGGCAGCGGGCTGAAGGCCAAAGTTATTCAGGGTGCAATAGCATTAGGCATCGGAAAGGTTGCCGGCGGAGGATTGAAATTTGTCCGCTATATGCTTCTGGCGAGACTTTTGGCACCCGGCGAGTTCGGACAAATGGCAATAGTTTCGCTTGTGGCGATGGCCTTTCAGTCTTTTACCGAAGTGGGGGTAAGGCAGTCGGTTATTCAGAATCGGCGAGGGGCTGAATACGAGTATCTTAACGCTGCGTTCTGGATGCAGGCGGTTCGGGGGCTTGGACTTTTTGCGGCCGGGATGGTTTTGGCTCCGTTTATAAGCAATTTTTATGGTATGCCGGGGCTGCTGAAGCTGCTGCAGGTTTCTTTTTTTGCTGTTTTGTCCTGGGGTTTTATAAGCCCGCGGGCGCATCTTCTTGAAAAAGAATACAAATTTGGCTGGGCGGTGATTCTCAAGCAGGGCAGCAGCATATTAGGCACGATTGTTACTGTAGCCCTTGCTTTTTTTATAGGAAACGTCTGGTCGCTGGTTTTGGGATTTACGGCCGAGGCGGCATTGATGTGTTTGCTTTCATATTTGCTGGTTCCATTTATGCCGTCTCTGAAGATTGACAAAAAAAGCCTGCGTGAGTTGATGCAGTTTGCAAGAGGGATGTTTGGTTTGCCGATTCTGGCGATGATAAGTTTTCAGACAGACATTATGGTTCTCGGCAAGATGGTTCCAAAGGAATATTTGGGGATGTATAGCCTGGCGGCAATGCTTGCATATACGCCGGTGGAGTGGTTTACACATATAATAAACCCTGTTTTGCTGCCGGCTTTTGCTCAAAAGCAGGACAACAGGAAATCTCTTTGCCAGGCGGTGCTTAAGGTTACTCGCACAACAGCGATTTTCGGTATGCCTTTGATAGCGTTTATGGTGGTTTGTGCGAGCAGTATCCTGCTTGTGGTTTATGGGCATACATACGTTGCTGTGGCGGCGCCTTTTGCGGTGTTGTGTCTGAATATTTTGCTGCGGACGCAGGGTGTGGTTTTATTTTCAGCATACCTGGCAGTGGGGCAGCCTGGATTGCACAGGCGATTCGTTTTGCTGCGGTCGCTGATTCTGGTGGGGCTTATTTATCCGGCAATTCTTTATTTCGGGCTGCTTGGAGCAGCGGCGGTTGTTTTTGTGAGCGGTTTTATTGCTTTTGTGATGCAGGTTTTCTGGTGCCGGAGAATTATCGACCTTAAATTTGGCAGTTATGTGCGTTGTTATATTCCGGGTTTGCTGTTGTCGGCGCCGGTAGTCGCTGTTGTTGCGGCGTTATTAAGTATGGGGATTAAATCTCCGTCGGCAGTTCTATTTAGCGGTGTTGCCGCTTTGTTAGCCGCTTTGCTGGCAGGATTATACATTTTGCACCGGCAGGAAGGGTTGTTTGCACTGAAAGAAAGGGCTGTGTGTCGTGGAAGTTATGTTCCGCTGGTCGGACTCAAAAGCGCATAAGGAAATCGAACGAGGCGACAGGGGCATTAAAGTAGGTTTGCTTGGCGCCTCGTTCGATACCGGCAATCTCGGCGTCAGCACACTGGCTGAGTCGAGTATAAAGGCTGTTTTGCATCGCTGGCCGGATGCGGAAATCATATTTCTGGGCAGCGGATACGTCGCCGGTGAGCAGCGATTGTTTCTTATGGGAAGAGAGGTTTGCATAAAGACGCTGCCTATAAGGTTTTGTAAGAATATTTTTATGCCGCATCATTTTTTGAAATATGTGTTTTATGGTTTGTTCTCTAAAGTGCTGCGAAAGTCGCAATTGTGGCATAAGTTTTTGAGCCGCAACCAATATTTTAAAACGTTTTATGAAATCGATATTGTAGCGGATATTACCGGCGGCGATAGTTTCAGCGATATTTACGGGATGAGGCGGTTCTTTTTTGGACTTCTGAATAAATGGGTTGCTGTATTTTGGGGTAAGCGATTGATAATGCTGCCGCAGACATACGGGCCTTTTAGGAAGCCGATAGCTAAAAAAATGGCAGGGTATATTCTAAAACGCTGTGATTTGGTCTATTCGAGAGACAGAGCGGGGGTGGAATATGTGAAGGGGCTTCTTAAAGATAACGTAAATGGCGATAAGGTCAAATTTGCGCCCGATGTTGGTTTTATCCTGGATGCTCACAGACCAGGTGATTTAAAAGGGGACCTATTGTTGAAGATGAATGACACAAACACTATCGCAGTTGGGTTCAATGTAAGCGGACTTCTTTTTAACGGCGGATACTCAAGAAATAATATGTTCGGACTGAAAACGGATTATCGAAATCTGGTTCACAGGATTGTTGAACTTTTTCTTGCCAAAGAAGGAGTAATTGTGGTTTTGGTGCCGCACGTTTATCCGCCGGCAGGTTATGAGGTTGAAAGCGACCCGGCTGCATGCAGGAGCGTATATGAGGCGGTCGGAGAGAATTATAGGGACAGGTTATTTCTTGTAGACAGCAAGCTCAATCATAACCAGATTAAATACATAATAGGCTTATGTGATTTTTTTGTCGGTTCGCGAATGCATTCCTGCATTGCAGCGATTTCACAGTGCGTGGCTTCTGCAGGGCTGGCTTATTCAGATAAATTCAGAGGTGTGTTTGAGAGCGTGGGGATGGAGGACTATGTGGTCGATATGCGGTATGCCGGGGATGAGGAAATACCGGCATTTCTGGAAAAGGCGTTTGAGTTTCGCAAAGTTACCGCGGCGAGGCTTAAAGAAGTGGTCCCGCAGGTTCAAAGGCGGGTGGAAAGCATATTTGATATTTTTTAGAATTCAGAAATGGGGGGTAAGTTTATGAAGACCGAATGTATCAGCAAAAGGAGGAGTGTATTTTTCAGACTGTCGGTTTTTTTGATGTTTTTGAGTTTCAGCACCTTGTGTGCGTATGGCGACATCATCATTGATAATGGCGGCAGCGGCACATCCTACACGGGGACCTGGGCGGTATCAGGCGGTTCTCAGCCTTACGGGACCGATAGTTTATGGTCTCGCAATGGGGCCACATATACCTGGCAATTCAGTTCTCAGCCTGCCGGCACTTACGAAGTGTTGCTCTGGTGGACCGCATACTCATCGAGAAGCTCAAATGCAGCGGTTGATATTAACTACTGGGATGGAACGACAAGAGTTTATGTTAATCAGCAGCAGAGCGGCGGGAAATGGAACAGTGTGGGGACGTTTTATTTTGGCGGGAGCGGCAGCGTGATGGTTACGGCGAGCAACGGTTCGGATGTCAGCACCTGTGCCGATGCGGTTCGGTTCAGGCTTGTTTCCACCAACTCGCCTCCTTCTGCATACATTGATTCGATAGTTCCCAATCCGGCTGAGACAGCACAACCGATAACATTTACGGGACACGGAACGGACGGAGATGGTTCCATAGCTGCACATCAATGGGAATCCAGCGTTGACGGGGTGATTGGCAATTCAGCCTCATTCAGTACAAACTCTCTTAGCGCAGGTGTTCATACAATTTCTTACAAGGTCCAGGATAATCAGGGTATCTGGTCGAAGGCAGCGACAGCGGTTTTGACTGTTAACGGGGCTGTGATTCCTGAAGTTATTGTGGACAATCGCGATGCGGGGACATCACGCACGGGAACATGGCAGGTTTCGAGCGCTGTCAACCCCTACGGTGCGGATTCTTTGTGGAGCCGGGACGGTGCCACTTTCACGTGGCAGGCCAATCTGCCGCAAAAAGGGTTATACGAAGTCAGTATGTGGTGGACGGCATATTCATCCCGTTCGGCAAACGTGATGGTAACGATAAACAGGAGCGGCGGTTCTGATGTCGTTTATGTCAATCAGCAGCAGAACGGCGGAAAATGGAACAGCGCAGGGACATTTTATTTTGGCGGGAGCGGCAGCGTGATGGTTACGGCGAGCAACGGTTCGGATGTCAGCACCTGTGCCGATGCGGTCAAGTTCAGTTTTATTCCGCTGCCGGTGGCGGCAATTGACTCTATAACTCCCAATCCGGCTGAACTCGGAGACCATATTACTTTTACCGGTCACGGAGAGGCTATGGACGGGACTGTGGCTGCTTATAAATGGGAGTCGGATGCACACGGGCTGCTGAGCGAGCAGGCGAGTTTTACAATCAGCGCATCCAGTCTTGGTCATGGTATCTATAATATCACCTTCAGCGTCCGGGATGATAAAGGCAGGTGGTCGACCGGAGTCTCTCGCAGCCTTACAGTCGGCAATGTGCCTCCTACAGCGGTGATTGATTCAATTACACCTAATCCTGCCGAGATAACCGACACAGTTAGTTTTACCGGTCACGGCGAGGATATTGACGGCACAATAACAGGGTATCTCTGGGAATCGAGCATAGACGGTGTTTTGAGTGATAAAGCTTCTTTTTCGAGGTCTTCGCTTTCACTGGGAAATCACACAATAAGCTTTAGCGTTTATGACAACGAAGGCGCCAAATCGAAGGCGGCCACACAGCTATTGACCGTTAATGAGTCCGCTGTTTCAGTAATAATTGACAATGGAGACAAAGGGACGTCATATACGGGCAAGTGGAGCGTATCCTCAAGCCCCAATCCGTATGATACGGATTCTTTGTGGAGCAGGGACGGCGCAACCTATACGTGGACTTTCACACCTTCGATTTCGGCTGTTTATCAGGTGTCGATGTGGTGGACGGTATGGTCTTCACGGAGCAAGAATATACCGGTTGATATTCAACGTCAGGGAGGGACAACGCGAATTTATGTCAACCAGCAGGAAAATGGAGGACAGTGGAATGCGCTGGGAGAATTTAACTTTCAAGCGGGGAATAGTTACAAGCTGACTATTATTTCCCAGCCTAAACCGACCAGCACCTGCGCCGATGCAGTGAAGTTTGTGAAGATGTCCCAGGAGAGGGTTCCTGTTGCTGAATTTTCAGCAGACAGAACATACGGCGGCAGCCATATCGTTATAAGCTTTACAGACCAGAGCTTAGGTATAGCCAAGAATTGGCTTTGGAATTTCGGCGACGGTCAGAGCAGCACGGTGAGAAATCCGGCTCATGAATATGTCGCACCCGGCGTATATACGGTTTCTTTAGCGGTGAGCAACTCCGTTGGTTCGGACAAGGAAACAAAAGCAGATTACATTCATATTGTTGAGGCGGTAGAGAACATTTATTTGTGCGATGCCTACAGTTCAGATATTGAGGGACGGTTTATCCCTGAATGTATAGAGGTGCTTCAGAGACTCGGCGCGGTGGAGGACAACGGGATATGGGTTTATCGCAACCCCAGCACAAATATCACACATTTTGTGCATATAGTCAGAACTCCGGAGGCGATGGAGCTGGCGCTCAAGGAAGAAAAAGCCCATATTATTTTTGACGGCCATGCAAATTTCGGGCTTGGTGCGACCTTTGCCACGACTGAGGAAAGGCGGAATCAGCAAATAAATAATATTTATTTCGTTGATGATGACCGTTTTACCAGTTTTTCTTCGGATATGGTTTCGCTGAAGCCTGATGGTGTCAAGTATGGACAGGCCTATCCGAACTGGGAGCCTATTTTCAAGGACGGGACCAGCGGAATTATGCCTTATGATTTCAACGACCCGCGTGGGAATCCTCCATACAACTACTATTTGACTTATAAAGTGCCGGGAGACAGCAACGTATATAAGGTTGAACAGCACGATGGCAGTCTGCTCCGGAGATTTCCGGATTCGGGTTCCCCGCCGTGGTTTTCGCCGGATGGTTCTCCGCCTGACCCCAAGGCAAATCGGGAATATTTTATCACGAACCCAGACCCTGATTTTGACAGGTTTTACACAGTGGGGAACTGGCCTTTCGGCAAGAAAGGCGACGGTTATATGGGGGAAAACGGATATTATGGTTACAACTATCAGTATCATTCTGCCGGTACGGGGGCCAATGTTGCAACCTGGAATTGTTTTATGAAGGTACCTGGCTATTATAACTTGTTGGCCTCGTGGTATGCAGACCCGAGTAATGCCAGCAACGCCAAGTACACGATACATCACGGCGCCGGAACATCGGTTGTGGAAGTGGACCAGCGGGTTACGGCTTCGATGAATTATTTGGGGACATTCTATTTTGGTTCAGGCAGTTACAAGATAGAATTGAGCGATAACGCAAATGCCAGGGTTGTGGCGGATACGATTATACTCGACCCTCTGGCCAACGGTAAGGTTTTACAGGCGGAATTCCAGGCTGACGTGAGGTCAGGACAGACGGGACTTACCGTTCAGTTTGCCGACCTTAGTACATATTATTATTTATATGACTTTGGCGGCACTATCAAGAGCTGGCACTGGGATTTCGGCGATGGGGTCTTCAGTAATCTGCAGAATCCTATACATACCTACGAGAATGCCGGTCTTTATACGGTAAGTCTTAAGGTGACCGACTCTTCCGGCGCCGAGGACACGGAAGTTAAAACCAATTTCATTTCTGTTGGAATTGAACCGCCTCTTAAGGCCGAGTTCACCGCTCCCAAAAGAATGTCCTCGGATAAAATCACGGTTAATTTTGTCGACCAGAGTTCTGGAAATATCACCGGTTGGAACTGGGATTTTGGGGATGGCTCTGCCAGTACGGAGCAGAACCCTGTTCATACATATATGAAGCCCGGCTTATATACGGTCAGCCTGACGGTGTTCGGCCCTGGTGGGAGTGATAAGCTGACTGAAAGCAATTTCATATACAATCTTATCCCTCTTATATATGTGGATAATACATTCCAGTATAAGCAGCATTTCTTTTCGAGATATGGGCCGATTGCCTTTGGGAAGGTTATTGTCGATACCAGACGCATCAAGATACCGGAGGCGGACCTGAAGTATTCACGGATGTTTTATCGTTCGTGTAATTCTGCGAACTATTACGTAGGCACATTCCACAGGGGCATTATGTTCGCCACCGTTACGGATGCGGAAGTCCGGACATCGGTATATTATCTTGATGACTACCTGCGAGGAAGAAGCGACGATGAGATTCTGGCTCATTTGAATACTATTATGCCGGGGCATGAATATTTTAATTTCAATCTACCACCGCCTTCGATGAGGTAGAAAAAACAGGCAATATAAATTTGAGGTTTTAACATAATATGAAATTCGGACGGGTGGACGAAGTTGCTTCGTGGAGACTCTGCATGGGTTGCGGAGCATGTGTCTCGGTATGTGCATCCGGAGCAATATCTCTGACAGACGTTCAGGATGAAGGTTTCCGGCCTTCGGTTGATGAAAGAAAATGCCGTAAGTGCGGCAAGTGCGTAAAAACGTGTCCGGGGATTGAAATGAGTCATTTGCCTTTCGATGGTGACACGATACCGCAGTTACAGGAGTCCTGGGGGCCGGTTTTGGAAATTTGGGAAGGTTATGCCGAGGATAAGGAAATCCGTTTTAAGGGCTCTTCAGGCGGTGTAGTGACGGCATTGGCTTTATATGGTCTTGAAAAAGAAGATGCCGGCGGTGTTTTGCAAACTGGAGCAAGCGTTCGATTTCCCTGGCAGAGTGAGACGGTTTTCAGCAGAGACAGAAAAACGCTTTTGAGTTGTGCCGGTTCTCGATATTGCCCGGCATCGCCCTGTGAGCGGTTTGATTATATCAGAGAATCCACCCGTCCGTGCATTTTTATAGGAAAACCCTGTGATGTCGCCGCACTTACCAGGGTGCGATTGGTCGACCCTTTACTTGGTCGTAAAATTGCGTTAACTATCAGTATTTTTTGCGCAGGCACGCCCGCTACCAGAGGCACAGAGGCTTTATTAGAGGCTTTGCAGGTAAAGCCGGAACAATTAGAAACACTGAGATACAGGGGATGCGGCTGGCCCGGTGAGACTACTGTGGAAATTAAAGGCGGGCGAATCCGTCAAATGACTTACGAGCAATCGTGGGGTGAAATTCTGTCAAAGTATGGACAATTCAGGTGCCGGCTGTGTCCCGATGGGACGGGTGAGTTTGCGGATATTGCCTGCGGGGACCCCTGGTACAGAAAGATTGAGCCTGGTGATATGGGGCGGTCGCTTGTGCTGATAAGGACTGAAAAAGGAAAAAGGTTTCTCCGAAATGCAATGAGAGCCGGTTATGTTAAGCTTGAAAAAGTTGGAGCCGACACTGTTCCACGGTCTCAAAAATCTCTTCTAAGGCGAAGACGGCACCTATGGGGCAGATTAGCAACAATGCAGCTTTTGGGCGTGCCTGTTCCTTCTTACAGAGGTTTTTCCTTGTTTACGAACTGGATGGGGCTTCCAGCGATTGAGAAAATACGCTCGATTGCGGGGACATTAAAACGGATTGTGCTGCGGGGATGGGCAAAACCTTTGAAATCAGCCGTTACCAGCAGCGGGTTTCCAGAGGCTGGGTATGTCGGTGAGTCGGTAGTAAGTATCGATAAAGCAGGGTTATAATGCAGAGCCTGACATTAGCGGTTGGTGTTGTTCTGTCTGTATTGGCAGCAATACTGCGCCCGATTTACGCTTTAATTTTATATATCGCAGTTTTGCTGTGGTATCCCAATTATCTGGTGGTAAGTGTAGGCACCATAGATATATCTGTAGGCCGGTTTGTAGTCGGCGTGGTGTTTCTGCGGTGCATATTTGATAGACAAATTATGAACGGATTTACCTGGTCTCGATTAGACACCTGGGTGACACTGAGTATGGTGGTATATGTGGCAACCACTTTTGTTTTGCAGCCATTTTACGAAAGTCTGGAAAACAGAGCGGGATTTTTGATGGATACCTGGTTTGCTTATATGGTTACACGGTTTATAATTACCGGCATCCCGGAGTTTGTAACAGTTGTAAAGTGGATTGCCGTTTCACTGGCTCCTCTTGCTTTTTTGGGAGTTATAGAGTCTGTCACGGGCAGGCTGCCATTTGCTTTGTTATGCGGGGATTCATCGTATTTTGCGCATATTACGCATTATGGTTTCAGGTTTGGATTTACTCGTGCCGTGGGACCTTTTAGCCATTCCATTCTTTTTGGCTGTGCATTTGCGATGTTTTTGCCGCTTATCTGGCACATTCGTCGAGAAGAGGGCTGGCGGGCCTTGGCCTATGTCCTTTCAGTTACAGCGGTAATCGGCACTATGAGCAGTATGTCCAGCGGCCCTTGGATTATGATGATAGCGGCGATTTTTTGTCTGGCAATAGAAAGGCATAAATACATGGTTAGACCTGTGCTTGTTCTTTTTGTTATTTCGTGCATATTTCTTGCGATAGCTGCAAACAGACCTTTTTATCACGTTATAGTATCGTATGCGAATCCTCTTGGAGGTTCAGGCTGGCACCGTGCGAAATTGATTGACCTTGCGGTTGAACATTTCGGGGAGTGGTGGATGTTTGGTTATGGCGGGCAGGACCCCGGCTGGGGAGAATCTCTCGGAATGGGCAAAACGGACATTACCAACGAATTTGTTCTGGCAGGAGTGAAATACGGCGTTGCGGGCGTAGTGGCATTGGTCGGTGTGCTTGCGGCAGCATTCAGGGCCCTTATGGACTCTTACAAATGGTCGACTGACTTGAGAGTTAAGTCTTTGTATTGGTCGCTGGGCTGCACACTGGTTTCGGTAGTTATAACGTGGATGTCTGTTAGTTTCTTCGGACAGGTGATGCCCCTTTTCTATTGTATTTTGGGAATGATAGGGTCTTCCGCAAGGCGGTGAAATATATGGACGTTTCGGTAATCATAGTTAACTGGAATACACATGACATTTTGCGTGAGTGTCTTTTGTCTATCTATGAGCAGACGAAGACCGTTGATTTTGAAGTGGTAGTTGTGGACAACGGCTCAACAGATGGTTCGGCAGAAATGGTCAAAGAAGAGTTCAGGGATGTGATTTTGATAGCAAATTCCAGCAACAAGGGTTTTGCCGCTGCGAATAATCAGGGTATCACTGTTGCGAAGGGACGATATGTGCTGTTGCTTAACAGTGACACTGTTATTTTGGACAATGCTGTTGCCAGGACGGTTGCTTTTGCGGATGCGCATCCTGAAGCGGCGGCTGTGGGATGCCGTGTTTTAAATCCCGACAGGACCTTGCAGCCGACGTGTTTTATGTTTCCGTCAATACTTAATTTGTTTCTGTCGAGCCTGTATTTATATAAGCTTTTTCCACGAAGCCGATTTTTTGGTCGCGAGAGAATGAGATGGTGGAAGCGGGATGATATCAGAGAGGTTGATGTGGTGACAGGCTGTTTTATGCTGGTCAGGCGGGAAGCAATTGAGCGGGTCGGTATGATGGATGAGCGGTTTTTTGTATATGGTGAGGAGACAGACCTGTGTTATCGTTTCAAACAGGCCGGCTGGAAGATAATTTTTACGCCTGATGCTGAAATTGTTCATCTCGGTGGTGCCAGCAGCAATCAGATTAAGCCGCAGATGTATCTTCAGTTGCGAGGCAGCATACTGTTGTTTTTCAGGAAGCACAGGGAATGGCCGGCATATTGGATGGCCTGTCTGCTTATAGCGTTATTTTTTTTGGTTCGCGCGCCTTATTGGCTGGTGCGGGCAATTTTTTCGAGTCAGCGGCAGGATAATTATTTAGAGAAAGTGCACTCATTGATAATCGGAGCCGGTTATGCGATAAGCGGCGGGAACAGACTACGACAAAACTACGACGGAGAAACGAAAAGTATATTATGAGATTATTTGAAAGGCCGATTACGGCAGTGAAATTTCTGGCAAGTCACTTGCGCGACCCGCAGTCTAAAACATATTACCCGGAAGAAGAAAGAAAGTCCAGGATGGGGATATGTCTGGATAATTTCCGCTGGATGTTCAGGCATTTTGAGATAAACCATTTTTATTACTTATATGGTTTCGACAGAAAACACGGTGTAAATCAGAATGATTATCTTCCCAAAAGGGTTTTTGACAAGCTGCTTACCAAGGCAAATAGTCCGGCGTTCGTAGGCGGACGGCGAGCCAGTTATGTTTATCTTTTGCAGGACAAATTTGTTTTCGGCAAATACCTTGAGGCATTGGGTTTCCCGACGCCGAGAATTATAGCGCTTTGCGACAGAGAGTCGGTTACCTGGCTTGATACGCAGCGAACTATGCCGTTAGAGAGTATACTCGAAAGAGAGGGGTTGGATGCGTTTATTAAAGAACTGCTGGGGATGTGTGCAGAAGGTGTTTATCCAGTCAGGGTAGGAAATGGAAAGTTATATCTTAACGAGGAGCAGATAACGATTGAATCGTTAAAGAGGATGCTGAAGAATAAGTGCATTGTTCAGGAGCGGGTCGGTCAGCATTCAAAGTTAAAACAGTTATATCCGGATTCGGTTAATACCATCCGGCTGGCAACAGCGATAAATGACGACGAAGTTGTCCCCTTGTCGGCTGTTATCCGAACAGGGGTGAACGGACAGCGGTGCGATAATTGGACAGCGGGTGGTATTGCGATTGGTATTGACCTTGCTACCGGAAGGTTGCACAAATATGGCATTTTTAAGCCTGGTTATGGCGGGAAGATAGAGCGCCATCCTGATACCGGCTTTAAGTTTGAAGATTTCGAGATACCTTATTTTGATACAACTATCCGGATGGCAGCGTCTTTACACCGTTTCTTTTATGGCGTTCATTCTATTGCGTGGGATATTGCTGTCACGGAGTCCGGCCCCATGGTTATCGAAGGAAATAACCGCTGGGGGATGGCGACTCTGCAAACGTGCAATAGTGGATTTAAGAAAAAGTTTTTAAGCACACACAGGTTTTGAAACGGGGGTCAAAGTTTTCGGGGGGACAAGATGGAATTGCTGAAAAGAGCGACTACGGCAGCAGAATTCCTTTACTTTCATTTGAAGAATCCCTCATCCCATACTTACTATCCGTATAACCAGCGAAAATCCAACCTTGAGATATATTTTGATAATCTCTGGTGGATGATGAGATATTGTGAGATAAATCATTTTTATTATCTGTATGGTCTTGACGGGAAGGATGGGCGCAATTCCGATGATTACCTGGCGCTGCGGACGTTTCGCAGATTGCGGGACAGGGCAAATTTGGTTATGGAAATGGGAGGCCGTAAAGCCAATTGCACCTGTCTTCTGCGGGACAAATTTATTTTCGGCGAATATCTTAAAGTCCTGGGTTTTCCAACGCCTGAAATTATTGCGCTTTGTGACAAGCAATCGATTATGTGGCTTGATACGCAAAAGACAGAACCATTAGAAAGCTTAACGCAGAGGGGCAGGATTGATGTGTTTATAAAAGAGCTGCTGGGTGAATGCGCCGACGGGGTCTATTCTGTCAGAGTAGAAAATGGAAAACTGTGCTTGAACAAGCGGCGGGTGACTATTGAGGAATTAAGGAAAACGATAAAGGACAAGTGTATTATACAGGAGCGAATATACCAACACCAGAAGATGAATGAGCTATACCCGCATTCGGTTAATACTATCAGGCTGGTAACGGTGATTTGCGGGAAAGAGATAATTCCTTTGGGGGCGATTATCAGAATGGGAGTAAAAGGCCAATGCTGTGATAACCTGGCGGCGGGCGGTGTTTCCGCACCAGTTGATTTGGAAACGGGGCGGCTGGGCAGAGAGGGGTTATTCCGCCCTGCTTTCGGGCGACGCACAACACATCATCCCGATACGGGTGTGGCATTCTATAATTTTCAGATACCTTACTTTGAGGAGGCGGTGCAAATGTCAAAGAAACTGCATGGTTTTTTCTACGGTATTCATTCTATCGGCTGGGATATCGCAATCACAAAAGACGGGCCTGTATTTATCGAAGGCAATGATAATTGGGAAATTCCCACCTTTCAGGCTTACGACCGAAGCTTTAAAAAGAAGTTTCTGGCGGTTTTGCCCAAAGGGTGATTATAGAGGTAATGTAATGACAGGGGGGACGTATGAATATAGGTATTCCGAAAGAGCGCAAAAAAGATGAATCGCGGGTGGCATTGCGGCCGGAGCAGGTTGCGATACTGACGAAAAAAGGACATAAGGTTTTTGTGGAGACCGAGGCGGGTAGAAAGGCCGGTTTTGGGGATAAGGTTTACGCTCGTGCCGGCGCGAAGATTGTTGATTGTGACTGTGTTTATGCAGAAGCACAGCTTATAGTAAAAGTCAAATGTCCCATAGGCGGAGAATACGGTTTGTTCAGAGACGGCCAGATTTTGTTTGCTTATCTGCATTTTGACGGAAATGAACCGAGGGAGAATTATGTTCGACTGGCAAAGATGGGGGTTTCAGCCATCGCTTATGAGTGGGTACGAGAGGACGGGGAACTTGTTCTGCTTAAGCCAATGAGTGAAATCACAGGCACGCTGGCAGCGTTGAAGACATTGAATTTGCTTATGGAAAATACAGGATTACTGGCGGGCAAATATCTTTCAAGTCTGGCACCGTCCAGAGCGATGGTCATAGGCTGCGGAAGAATCGGCTGTAATGCAATCAAGGTGTTTACTATGAACGGGCTGGATGTGACAGTGGTGGATAAACATCCTGAGACCATCATTCGGCGTTTGGGAAGATATATGACCGCGGATATGATAGAGAATTTCAGACACAGGGCGTCAGTAATATGTTTCGATGAGCGGAATCCTGATAAAGCGCTTTTCCGGATACGCGAAGTTATTCCGAATATAAGGATTGTAATATGTGCCGCCGACAGAAGACCTACGCTGCATAAGGATAGATGCCGCTATATTATAGATAGAAAAACCGTCGCCACATTACCGGCCGGCAGTGTTATATGCGATGCGACGGCAACACTCGATGGTTTTATCGAGACTTGTGTTCCGACAGAGAGCCTGAGTGACTATTATCTGAAAGAAAATGTTGTTCATTATAACTGTGACCATATACCTGCGTTGACGCCGCATTCTTCGACTATACTTTTGACCGATGCTACGTTTCCGTATGTGCTGGCTCTTGCCGAAGGATTTGAAAATGCTGTTATGAACAATGTGGGACTGAGAAGGGGCGTGATGTGTTACCGGGGAGACTTTACACACCGAATTGCGACGGCCAAAAAAAACCTGCCGTATACGCCGCTGGAATCTTTGCTGCCTAAAGTAGCGGAGCCGGTGTTTTTCGGATGAGTATGTGGTATGGGTATAAGCAAGTTTAACTTCAAGAATTTTAAAGCGACGCTGAATGGGATGCGTGTTTGTCTGCTTAAACGTTACATAGGGCCGTTTAAGCATCGCCGGATGTGGCTTGAACGCACCCAGTGGTACAGCGCCGCAGAACTAAAGGAATTGCAGCTCGAACTGCTCAAACGGATAGTCCTGCACGCCTGCGAGACGGTGCCGTATTATAATCGGCTGATGCAGGAACTTCGGTTGTATCCTGATGATATAAAGAATCTCGATGACATTCAGAAATTTCCTGTTATGCGCAAAGAGGATTTAAAAAGGGCGGGCGATGATATTGTATCCGCCAGGTTCAACAAAATATTTCTGCACACCGCTCATACCGGAGGAACTACGGGATTGCCGGTGCCGATAAAACGAGATTTGTGGTCGATAGGTAATGAACATGCCTTTGTAAGGAGACAGTTTGACTGGGCAGGTGTCGGAATGAGCGACAGATGCGCATATCTGGAAGGCAGAACGGTAGCGGCTCCGGGGACAAATAATGGACAGATGTATATGTATGATGCGGTAATGAAGGAGCTGACTTTGTCCACGTTTCATCTTTCATTAGAAAAAGTGCCGTCATACGTTCAGGCTATGAAGGCGTATGGGACAGATGTATTGGCAGGCTACCCATCGGCATTGTATGTGATGGCCAAAGGGTGTCTCGAGTATGGCATATCGATGCCGTTGCGATGCGCCTTGACCACGTCAGAAATGCTTGATGACGGCAAAAGAGAGGTTATTTCGAGAGCGTTCAACTGCAGGGTATTCGACTTTTATGGAAGTGCGGAAAGGGTGTGTTACATCCATACCTGCGAGCAGGGCAGCTATCATATTATTCCTGAATATGGTTTGACCGAATTACATCCTGCCGACCCGCCCAACGAGGATTGTTTTCGAATTGTGGCGACCGGTTTCTGGAATATGGCGATGCCGCTGATTCGATATGATATTGGTGATTTGGTTCAGACCTCCGGCGAAAAGTGCAGATGTGGTCGGGAGTTTCCTGTTGTGAAGCGGATTTTCGGCAGGGATGGTAATCTTATTGTTACCCCTTCAGGCAGAATATTAGGTGCATCTGTAATTGAGTGTATTCTGGCGCGGGTTTTATATGGTATGTATGATATGCCGGTTGCAGCGGGACGGGTAATACAGGAGGCGGATGATTTGGTGGTTCTCGAATATGTGCCGGGTGACAGGTTCAGCGGTAGGCACGCAAAAGAGATGGAGGATATTCTCAGGGAAGAAGTCCCGCCGGAACTTAAGATTGAAATCAGAAGTGTGAAGCAGATAAAGCGAACAGCCGGCGGTAAGTTTGTGTCGTTTGTTATGGCGGAACATCACTAAAGGAATTTTGAAACGGCAATGCTGGAAAACCATAATATAATTTGTTTTGGGCCGACTGACTGGTGGTCGATGAATCCCAGTTGTACCACTCATATAATGCGAAGGCTGGCTGGTAGGAATAAAATTTTGTATGTTAATCCCTTCAGCTCGGATTTGGCAGGCGGCCTAAAGAGTAAAAAGGGGCTGAGCGTCCGAATTGCCAGAAAGATGAAAAGCATAGCCAAATACATAAGGCGACCTGCGGATAATCTTTATGTCTTCAGCCCGTTTTTTTTACCTGTCCAAGGAAGGTGGGGGATAGATGCATTTAACAACGCTTTGCTTAAGTTGCAGATTAAAGCGGTTTGCCGGTTCATCGGATTGTCTAATCCGATACTGTGGGTTGAAAACATCAGAGCAGCGGATGTTATAAATGATTTTGATGGATGCGGTCTGAAATTGTACTACGTTTCAGACCTGTTTTCGGATGACTCCTATACCACGGGCCGGTATTTACAACATAAACGGGAAAAAAGCGTTTCTTATGCGAGTAACCTGATAATTTGTGTCTCCAGAAAACTGTATGAGCTTAAACGGTCAGAGAAAGACTGTGTATATTATATGCCGCATGGAGTTGATTTTGATTTGTTTCGGAAAGCCGCAGAAAAAGGGGAGCGGTTGGAAGAATTGACCGGTATACCGAGACCTATCGCGGGATATTTTGGAACACTGACCACATATAATGACATCGAACTGTTATTGTGGTGTGCGCGTAATCTGCCGGATGTTTCTTTTGTTTTAGCGGGACAGATTACCGGCGGTGACTATTCGGAATTGCAGCGACTGAATAACGTACATTTTTTGGGTCGGTTGCCGTATGAAAAAATTCCGCAGCTTTGTGCATCTTTTGATGTGTGTATGCTTGCGTGGAAGATGAGCAGGTGGATAGAAAGCTGCAACCCGCTGAAAATGTTTGAGTATATGGCATCAGGCAAACCCATCGTATCTGTGGCCATTAAAGAAGCAATGCTGTATGCTGATGTTATCAGCATAGCGCACGATAAAGAAGAATTCTGCAGGGCAATTCGGTGGGAACTGCGGAACGATACCGCTGAACGCAGACGCAGGCGTATAGAAATCGCCGGAAACCATAACTGGGATAATCAGATTGAGAAAATATCCGGTTTGATAATACAGGCAATGGCGGCGAAGCAAGAGGGTGAAAAAGAAAATTTACATTGTGTTTATTTAGGGGCTTCTGCCGGTGGATAATCTGACGGTAGCTTGTATTGGGGACGTAATGTGCGGCGACTCATTCAGCCGGATTGGAATGGGTGTGACCCGCAGTTTGGATAAGTACGGGAAAGAATTTTTGCCGCCGGGTATTACCGGTATTTTTAGAAGGCATAATTTGGTAATCTGCAATTTGGAAAGCGTTCTTTCTGATATCGGCCGGAAAGAAAAAAGTCTGCGCAGTCTGCATATGCGGGGCCGGCCGAAAATGGTACAATATTTGGCGGAGTGGGGCATCAACGTAGCCAATGTCGCAAACAATCATATACTTGAGCAGGGACAAAACTGTGCAATTGATACTGTGCTTCAATTAAATAAAGCGGGTATTAAAACGATTGGGGCAGGCAGGAGAGGCCTTTTTGAGCCGGGTATCGAAGCTGCCGAAATGGATTTTAGCGGTCAGAAAGTAGCGGTTTTTGGTTTATGTCTTCTCGAAGAGAAATATGTTTTCAACGGCGGTGGAAGCCTGAATGAAGTGCTTGAGGCCATAAAGACTAAAACCGAGAAAGATAGCTTTGTGATAGTTTCGGTTCACTGGGGTGATGAAATGATGGACCGACCGAGTCTCTGGCAGAGAAAAACGGCCCGGCAGCTTATTGATGCGGGAGCAAAACTGGTTGTCGGCCATCATCCTCATATAATCCAGGGCATAGAAAATATCAGCGGCAGTCTGGTTGCCTATAGTCTTGGCAATTTTATTTTCGACTCTTCATCGGAGGCCACCGGCTGGTCAATGATACTTAGCGTGGCAATTTCAGGAGGCGAAATTGTTGAATGGAAAGGCATACCAATAATAAGAGGCGATGATTACAGACCTGCTCTTGCATCGGGTATCAGAAAAGAGGATTTGGAAAGAAAAATTGCACAAAAATGCGATATTCTCAGGCAGGAAATGCAGGACAGCGAGTATGCAGAAAAATATGTTTCGGAGTTGCAGGAAATCAGTTTTCAGTCTAAACGAAGATTACGGCGAAATCTTTTAAAAAGATTTGTTAAGTACCCGCCTATATATTGGCCGCAGATTATTTTTCGCCCAATTCAAAGGCGGTTGGGAATTTGGTGAAATGCAGAAACGAATGAAAGTATGTCTTGCTGCTTCAGGCGGTGGTCACCTCAGTCAAATGCTCAAGCTTATCGACAGTTGGCAGGGATACGAAACTTTTTATATAACTACGGCAGAAATTGTCAAAGAACAGCTTCAAAAACTCGGCAAGGTTTATGTTGTCGGTGAGTGTAATAGGCAAAGTCTCCTGCGGACAGTTAAGGTGTTACTATGTTGTATGAAAATAATTTTCACGGAGAGACCCGATGTAGTGATAAGCACCGGTGCTGCGGCGGGGTGTATTAGCTGTTTTCTGGGCAAACTGACAGGGGCAAAAGTTATCTGGGTCGACAGTATCACGAATATCGAAAGATTGTCTGTTTCGGGCCGTATGGTCAGATTTATAGCCGATTTGTTTTTTGTTCAATGGCCGGAACTTACGGCAAAATATAGAGGGGTGCAGTTTGCAGGCACGGTAATATGATATTCTTAACTGTTGGAACCCAATTTCCCTTTGACCGTCTGGTCAAGGCCGTGGATGCGGCGGCTGAGACCGGCAGGATTTGCGATGAAATATATGCACAAATTGGCGATAGCGCATATAGGCCGCGCAATTTTGAATATATGAAGTTTTTGGAGAAAAGGTCGTTTGATGATTGTGTCAGGAAGGCGTCACATATCATAAGTCACGCAGGCATCGGCACTATAACAATGGCGATGGATAATAACAAGCCGATTCTTGTAATGCCGCGGCTTAAAAGATATGGCGAGGTTGTTAACGACCATCAGGTTGCTATCGCCAGGAGATTCGAGCAGATGGGTTATATTTTTGCTGTTTATGACACAGACCGGTTTCAGCAGAGAATCGAGGAATTTTTGTCTTTTATTCCTCGCCCGAGAGAAAATAATGCCGAGGCGGTAATCGACAGAATAAATAAGTTTCTAAGTGAAATTTCAATTTGAGGGATAGTTGCATTGGTAATGCTGCATAAATGTTCTTTTGGGCAAATGCCCGATGTTAAGGCCGTTATACTTGCAGGAAATCTCGATTTTGGCAGATGTCCGCTTACATCACGGTTGTCCCCTGCATTGTGGCCTATAGTCGGCAAACCGGCACTGGAACGATTGTTAAAACATTTGTCTCGCCAGGGAATCAACAAGGCTGTGATTTGTTCCTGCAGGGATACTTTGCAATTGCAGGAATCTATTGGCGGAATCGACACTATGCAACTGGAATTTTTGAATGAACCTATGCTGGTCGGCACCGCAGGTTGCGTTCGGGATGCCGCAAAAGGTGACACAAATACATTATTTTTCTTATTTCACGCAGGTATCACATCTCCGCCTGCTGTCCACACATTGTTACAGGAGCATTTAGCAAGCGAGTCGGATTTGACGGTTGTGTTTGAACCCGATTCTCAAAATGGCAGAGCATTTGGCGCCGCAGCGGAGATTTATATTTGCAGCCCCAAGGTTCTTGAGTTTATTCCGGGGCAGGGGTACTGCGACATAAAAGAAGGGCTGATTCCTGATATGTTGCGGGCAGGCCGGACCATACGCAGTCATCTGCTTCGTTATCCTGTTGGAAATTTTAGAGACAGGGCCGGCTATTTGGCTGCCATCGCAAACTATTTTAAGAACGGTGGTAATGTAAATGGCGATTTTAATTATACAAAGTGGTGCGATTCAGAAAATGTTTGGCTGGCTGATAGCGCTAAGGTCGACCCGAGCGCACGGATTTGTGGGCCTGTTATTATTATGGATGGTGCCACGGTGTCGGAAAAAGCTGTGATATTGGGGTCTTCGATAATCGAACGAAACGTCAGTATAGGTAAAAATACGCTTATAGAAGGTAGTGTGTTGTGGGAAGGTTCGCAAATAGGGCAGAATTGCGAAATTCGCAGGTGTGTGATTGGCTCTGGAGCGACGGTATCCGATAACAGCGTTACGGAAGATATGGCGATTACGGCCAGCCGAAACCGTAGATTTAAGATTTCATCCGAAAAAGCTGTGTTCTTTGAAAGATTACCCTTTAATATTTTCAGTGTGATGGGGATTTGCATTCTCATAGGTGTTTTGCTTTGGTCTTATTGGCCGGAACTTGCGGAGCTAAAGAGAATTTGGCTCAAAACTGATGAGTACTCTGTGGGTATGCTGGTGCCGTTTCTCGCTCTTCATATTTTATGGAACAAGGCTCGCGGTATTGCCGAATGTCGGATTCAGCCTTCAACATGGGGTTTATGGCTTTTTGTGGCAGCACAGGCTATGCGGGGTTTCGGCTTATACTATATGTATGCTTCAGCCGACAGATTGTCCTTTATATTAAGCATAATGTCACTGACTATACTTCTGTTTGGCTGGCAGGTATTCCGCAAAACAGCGACGGTAATGTTGTTTCTTTGTTTGATGTTTCCGCTTCCGCATTACATTCAAACCGCTGTGATGCTGCCTTTACAGGAGGCGGCGGCTGCATCGGCGGCATTTTGCTTGGAGATGATAGGATATTCTGCTGTGAATGAAGCAAATATAATTACGCTTAACGGCACTATGGTGGCTGTGAGTGAGGCCTGCAATGGATTAAGAATGGCCACGGCATTTTTGGTAATCATCGGATGGATAGTTCTGTTGGTCCGGAAAGAATGGTGGGAGAAGCTCATATTGTTGCTGTCGAGCTTGCCTATAGCGCTTTTGTGCAACACCCTGCGACTGACAGTTACCGCGGTTATTTTTACCAAACTTACCGGGGAAAAATGGGAAGGAATATTTCACGATTTCGGGGGGTATGCGATGATACCTTTGGCCCTTGCAATGGTTGTTTTTGAGCTTTGGATTTTGAGAAAGCTTACAACGGTTTCTGTAAAGACACAATAACACGTTGCGGCTTATAAGTGATGATATGTCCGGTTAAAAACTGCTCGGATTGAGCTTGTTAAAATGGGGGTGTAAAATGAGCGATTTGGAAAAATATCGGGGTCAACAACTTGTGCAGAACACTCGCTATTCGAGAGGTTCTGGTGTGGTTGAGGGCGATTCAGGCCCCGGATTAATTGAGCCTGTTCTTCGGCATTGGCGGATAGTCTTATTAACATTTTTGTCGATATGTATAGTAGGTATTCCTGTGATACGGTTGTCGGTAAGGCCCGGTTCTCAGGCCGCCGCAGCAATCAGGGTCGCTCCGATTATACCAAGCATCTTATTCAGCGACAAGGACTCCGAAAGAGTGATACCTATGTATGAAAATTTCAAGAACACGCAGGCTGACCTGATGATGGATGACAAAGTTCTTCATAGAGTTGCAGATGCTTTGGCAGATAAAAATCTGATGTTTTTCAAAGGTATCAACAGTTCCGAAGCGGTACAGAAAAGCAATTTGAATGGTCAAGGGGCACCTGATGCCGTTGCTGTGCTGCGGCAGGCGCTGGTTAGAGGCGACATCAAGGTTATTCCGGAACGACGCAGTGAGCTGATAAAAATAAATATGGAGATAGATAATCCCGGTGAAGCTGTACAAATAGTAAATTCTTTTGTTGATGCTTATATGGCTGTTGTGGTTTCTGAAGAAGCCAAGGACGGAGACCTTAAACTTACAGTGTTGGAAAACGAGAGGAGGGTTTTGGCTGACCGACTGGAAAGACAACGCAAGGCTGTTCACGATATGTCGCTGGAATACGGCACATCAGCATTGCAGGACCGGCAAAAAATGATGCTGGACAAGGTTGCTGCAATGCAGGCGGAGCTTACACGAGTTCAGACACGCAAGATAACGCTGGAAACTCAGATAGAGCTTTTCAAGAGAACGGAAGACAGAAACATATCCGGCGAGCAAATGTTAAAAGTGTATTATGATTTTGTTAATGCCGACCTGATGGTCAAGGCATTGACGGAGAATATCGCTCAGCTTGAACAATCTCTTATTGTTGCAAAACAAACCCTGGCACCGACCAATCCTGAAGTTCATCGAAAAGCTGAACTTCTGGAGACCTTAAAGCAGCGTCTCGAACAGCGTCGCAAGGAGGTCGGAAATAATTTCGATGAAATGCTGGTCGCGGAATCGGCTAAAAGCGATAAAAATAAGATACAAAATATAAATGCAGAACTGGAACAAACCAGTGCTTATGAAAAACGTCTGCAGGAGATGCTGAGTAAAGAGGATGCCCGGACGATTGAACTTGGCCGCAAACAGTTGACCATTCAGGACCTGCAGGAGCAGCTGAATACGACAAAGGAACTTTACGAAACAGTACAGCGGCGGCTGCAGGAGCTGGAGATGGAAAGAAAACGTCCCGCCAGGGTCTCGGTTGCTTATTATGCCAATATCATACCTGTGGGGAGCAAACGGGCCAAGTATACGGCTGCTCTTATTTTTGGCGCTGTGGTTTCAGGAATGTTTTTGGCGATTCTGCGGGGCAGAGTCGATAGAAGTATTCATACCCCGGATGATGTCGTAAAGCATGTGGGGATTCGGGTAATTGGTACCACCACACGGCTGAGCGGCACAATGAAGTCGCTGTCTACCAGATGTGTCATTGACGATGACTATCAGGCTATATGTGCCAACCTGGGGTTGTCTAATGGCGAAGGCACGCCAAAAAAGCTGGTGATTACCAGCCCGGGGCCGAGAGAAGGCAAGACCACTTTGTCAATTAATCTTGCGGCAAGCCTTGCAAAAATAGGCAAAAATGTGCTGCTGATTGACGGTGACTTGAGAAAATCCGACGTAGCAAAACTGCTGAAATTGCCGTATGCCAATAATGGTGTTCGAGAGGTGCTTCTGGGAAGGGAATTTGAAAAAGTGGTATATGTGGTACCTGCCGCAAAATTTCATGTCCTGACGTCTAATACATGCGAGCCGTCTAAAATCTACGAGCTGATAACTAAACGGCAAACGGGCGAAATTATAAATATAATCAGCCGGAAGTACGACCATATAATCATAGACTCACCTCCGGTATTGGCTGTTCCAGATGCCTTGCTGTGGGCCAAGATAAGTGATGCGGTTATTTTGACGAGCCTTGCAGACCAGACAAGGAGTCCGGATGTGAGAGAAACGCTTTATAGATTGGCACAAATAAAGGTCAAAGTTCTCGGCATTGTTCTGAATAATGTGCCGTATCATTATGGTTATAATCCTTATCGGTATGGGTATCACACAAATGCCGGCGGTACAGGTGCAAACCAAAACAGGACCGCCAGGAAAGTGATTTTATTGCCAATGCGCGAGAAAAATAATAATTTCGATGCCAGCAATTCATAATTAAGGCTGATTATTATGGCTTTGCCGAAAAATACACATTTGATTGTGATACGACAAAAAGCTGGTTTACCCGTCGGCGAAAATTCCAGTTTACTTCGGCTGGCTATGTCAGGAACGCCCGTTGCTGATACTGTACTCGATGGTCTGAGAAATTACTGTTTTGGCGGCAGTGACGGCGTAATTGCTGTTCCTGAAGAATGGAGCAAAGGGATTTCTTATCAGCATCCCCAAATGGTATATCATAACGGAAGTTTGCATATATCCTCAAAAACCGCCGATAGCAACCGGACCGATGGTTGGTTTATTATCTCGGACGGCAGGTTTTTTGCAGACTTGAATCGCCGGCGGCTATATGAAGTATTGGCTGACTTAAATGCCGACATCGTGGCTGTAAATGTAGACCCCGATTGTTTGTCGTATCGCGAAAGGGCAAAAGTTACTTCCGGGGGCAATGTGGCAGGCTTTGGTCGGCTTTATTCCGACCTGATACTTCCTGCATCTCTCCCAAATGAATGGCCTCATCATCTTTTTGTGAGATTTTCTGTTTTAAACAATGTTTTGATTGATGATATGTTACCGTTAAACTTCGATGATTTTGCCGCTCAATGCAGCCACAACTTGTTAAATTGGTACAGTATTAAGATTGGCGGCACCATACTGGATTTGGAGACAGAAGCGGGATTATTAAAGTTTCTTACCAACAACTTGCGGTCACCATCTCGGCAATTGCTGCAGTCAAATCACAAAATCAATCACACAATATCTCCTGATGCAAGATTGTTTGGCAGGGTTGCGTTGGGGGAAAATGTGCGTATAGACCGGGATGTCATCATAATAGGGCCGACAATCATCGGCAATAATGTAAAAATAGGGAGAGGGACAATCGTGAGAGCTTCGGTTATAGGAAATGATGTTTCTCTGCCTGAAAATTGTTTGGTGCAAAACCGTCTTCTCCTCGAACACGAATTGAAATTGGACTCACTCTCGTCGCAGAAAAGAGCTGCGCAAGTACCTGTCAGAATCGCGGCTTTTAATGAGAATGGCTGTAGAGGTAATAATTATCGCAACTGGCCGATGTTTTCTTATGCCCGATATATAAAGCGGACGGCGGATATAATAGCTTCTCTGATAGTGCTTATTTTATTTGCGCCGATATTTCCTCTAATTGCGATGGCTATAAAACTGAATTCAAAGGGACTGGTTTTTTTCAGGGACAGACGGGAAGGGTTTCACGGCAGCGAGTTTTTCTGCCTGAAGTTCAGAACTATGATTGCCGGCGCCGATTTAATCCAGGAAAAACTAAGGGTTATAAATCAGGTTGACGGCCCCCAATTTAAGGTTGAGGACGACCCGCGAGTTACCGCTGTGGGTAAATTCCTGAGGGACACTTTTATTGATGAAGTGCCTCAGTTTCTCAATATTTTGCTTGGCCAGATGAGTGTTGTAGGACCCCGACCTTCACCAAAAGCAGAAAACACGTTTTGCCCGGCCTGGCGTGATGCCCGATTATCTGTCCGGCCCGGCGTTACAGGACTGTGGCAGGTTTGCAGAACGCGTCAGCCGGGATGTGATTTCCAGGAATGGATTTACTATGACACAGAATATGTAAAAAATCTTTCTCTTAAACTGGATTTCTGGATATGCCGGCAAACCTTTAAAAAACTTGTTCTGCGATTCCTTAAGCAATTCTGAACAATTATAATTTGGGTGATGTGGGGGAAATTAAGATGGGGGAAAAACGTTTCAATTGGACTGCGGTGATTGTTTTTATAATCGCTGTCGCGGTATTGACCGCCACTGCTATCAGCCTTCGCAAGTGGCAGCGAAGACGTATGGCGTATGAGGCGCTTGAAACAGGCCTGAAGGCTTATAAAAATCATATATGGGAAGATGCAGCGAAAAATCTCGGACGCTACATTGCCGTTGACCGCAGTGACATTCAGATACTGCTGAAATATGCCGATGCCCAGCTCAACATACGGCCGCTTGGGCAAAATAATGTAAGACAGGCTATAGAGACTTATAGAAGTATTTTGAGGACTGATAAGCATAATGTAACAGCGGCAGAAAAACTTATCGGCCTTTATTTGGAAACAGGCGTTCCCGCAGAGGCGGAATTAATTGCCGGGAGGTTTTTGCAGAATAGTAGTGACCCCAAAATACGCCAATTACTTGCGGAATCGATGTCCAGCCAGAGGAAATTCAGCCAGGCCCAGGCCCAGTTGCGCACGATTATCGAGGAATATCCTGTACAGGTTCAGGCTTATGAAGCATTAGGGTTAATAAATGAGACTCGCCCGGAGGATTCTTCGACCACAGCGGAGCATTGGTTCGACGAGGCGGTGAAAAATAATCCATCTTCGGCACAGGCACTTATTGCTCGCGCCGCCTTTTATTTGAGGAATAGAGATAATGCCAAAGCTTTGGCTGATTTGCAGAAAGCCGAGCAGTTGGATTTGTCTGATTTGTCCGACCGGCTTCGACTGGCGAGTGAATATATTGAGATGGACTCGTTTGACAAAGCTCGAATGCACTTGAATAAAATTTGGTCGCAGGACCCTGCTAATCCGATGCTTTGGCAGATTTGGGCAATGCTCGCATTGAAAACAGAATTAAAAAAGGAAATGCTCGAAGTGGCCCGGTCGGGGTTGAAAGAGCTTGCCTCTGAACCCTGGGATTTTATGCCCACGGCAACCGAACTGTTTTTATGCTGTGGCGAGTTCAAACTTGCTGAAGATTGTATCAGCAGGCTCAAACAGAAGGGTTTCGAGCCTGCCGTCACAGAATTTTTTGAAGGACTTTTGGCCGAAAGCCAGGGACAGGATTACAAGGCGATTTACCATTGGCGTAATGCGATACAGTCCGGCAATAAGTCGGAAAAGGTCAGGTTGGCCCTGGCGGCAGCCTTATCACGCTTCGGCGACAGACAATCCGCTGTTTTATATTTGCGCCAATTAGTTTCGGAGCAGCCGAACCTGCTGCAGGGACATCTTGAGCTTGCAAGACTGTTGAGTCTGGAGGGAAACTGGACCGAAGCTGCTGAACAGGGGCGTTTGGCTGTTCAGATTGCTCCCGGCAACCTCGACGCCGTTTTACTGCTAATTCAGACTCGAATGAGCTTAATCGGAAACGAGCAGTCTGAAAGCAACAGTCAGGAATTGCTGGAATTGGAAAAGCGTCTGTCTGATTTGGAAAAATCTGTCGGGGATAAACCTGAAATAAAACTCCTGGAGTTTCAGCTTGCAATACGGCAAAAAAACTTCGGGACGGCTGAAAAGATGCTGGCGGACTTAAAAATGAGCAGTGGTGACCGGCTTGAAATTAAAGCCGCTGAAATCGACTTGCTTGTTGCCCAGGAAAAACTTGACCTCGCAATAGCAGAACTGCGGATTTTGACGGAGCAGTTTCCGCAATCCCTTTGGCCGGTTAAGTATCTGGCAATTTTGCTGGCCGGACAAGGCGACAAGGAGAATTGCGAAAAGTTGCTTAAAAATGCAATGCAAAACGCCGACAAAGGCGAGACAAAACGAGACCTGGGCTTATTGTTGGCCCATTTTTATGAACAGTGGCGAGAAGGGGACAAATCTTTTAATTTGCTCTTGTTGCTTTCACAGGAACTGCCCTGCGATATTCCTGTCAGGCGTCAGCTTCTTGAGTGCAGGCAGGTTAAAGCAGATGCTCATCAGGCCCAGCAGTTTATAAATGATATTAAGGCTGTTGAAGGAGAGAGCGGCTGGCAGTGGAGATATGAGCAGGCAAAGATGTGGTTCGCCGGCGAAAATTTTAAAGAGCATTATCCACAGATAATTATTCTGTTGAAAGAAAATCTCCGGCTCAATCCCGAAGACCAGACAAGTTGTATGCTTCTTGCCGCTGTTTATGAAAAAGCAGGCAATCTTCAACTGGCCGTTGAAACGTATAGTGCGGCGTTGAATCGCTCGCCGGATGATGCGCATATTATTGTGCCGGCTGTGGCAGCAATGTACAGAGCAAAAGAATATGAACGTGTAAACGAAATATTGAGCCGGGTCGAAAAACAAAAGCTGGTTTGTCCGGAGTTATCCGGTATAGAATTGCAGAATTGCCTCAGACTGGGCAAATTTGGCTCGGCTGAACATATTCTTGAAGAGATGGCAGTTAAAAATCCGGAAGACCAGAATGTTATTTTGACCCTTGCGCTTATTAAAATGCGACAAAACAAATGCGACCGGGCCCGTGAGCTTCTTGGCGACCTGAAGTCCCGCGGGCAGTATTTATTGCCGGTTACCACAGCCTTGGTCGAACTGAATATTCGTCAAAAGAAAAGTAAAGATGCCCTGGCTCTTTGTGACGAAATGGTAAACCAAATCGGTAATGCCTCCTCCTATGTTCTTCGCGGAAAGGTTTTTGCGATGCTTGGCCAAAACGACAATGCGAAAAATGATTTTGAACTGGCGGTGTCTATTGAGCCTGATAATGTTCAGGCCTGGATAGCCAAAAGCGATTTTAACAGGTCTGTAGGCCGATATGAAGAGGCCGTCAGGGATATGGAGAAGGCTTTGGCTATCGAGCCTGAAAATCTTCAGGTGCAAAAGCATTTTATTGCCTCTGCGTTGTCTTCGGATGTACCCGATAAGATAAATAAGGGCAAAGAGCTTCTCGATAAAGCCTTGTCTTCGAATCCGGACGATGCAGAACTGAATTTGTATAAGGCCCGCTCGCTGCTCACCGCAGGAACTGCTCCTGATATTGAACAGGCCCAGCTTATTCTCAGCAGAATTACAAAAGAACAGCCTGCATTCAGCGATGCGTGGACATTATTGGCGGAAAGTTATTTAGAGCGGATTCAGACAGGAAAGGCGCTCGATATAATACTAAACGGCCTTACTTACTCTCCGAGCGAAAAAAATTTATTGTTGCTGAAAGCCCGCTGCGAGGCCGCACGAGCACCGGCATCTGCGGTCGCAACTCTTAACGCACTGAGAGAGCTTTATCCGAATGATAGCGATGTGCTTGTGAATCTTGCCGAGATGTATATAGCTTCAGGCCAATGCCGAAAGGGTATAGAGGTTTTGAAGTGCGAACTGGCTGATTCCAATAATATATGTGACCGAAAAAGGATAAACACTGCCTTAGCGGCTGCCTTGTATAAAAACGGCGATAAAGTCGAGGCTGAAAGAGAATTTATACGTCTTTCCCAGTCCGTGCCGGATAATCCTGAAGTGTTTCTTGCTGAAGCAAGGTTACTTAAAGACGACCAAAACTGGCCCCGGCTAAGGGACAGGGCCGCCGCACGTCTGAAGGGGCAGTCTGCCGACCTGTCTGTGCTTGTTACACTGGCCGGTGAACTTTCTGCAACTAAAAATAGAGAGGCGATAAAGGCATCTGAAGATATACTCAGAATGGTTCTCGAAAAAACCCCGCGCAGTGTTGAAGCTATGACTGCTCTCGCTATGCTTTTGCAGGCGACAGGCCGTTATAATGAATCGGCCGATTTTTATGAACGAGTTCTCGATATCGAACCTAACGCTGTTGTTGCTGTTAACAATCTGGCCTGGATAATGTGCGAAGAGCAGGGCCGATACGCACAATCTCTTCAGCTCGCCCAGCGAGGACTGAAAATCACACCTCAATATGTTGACCTTGTAGATACTCGCGGCCTGATATATTACAGGCTGGGAGAATACGACAAGGCTGTTGCGGATTTTACCAGATGTATTGAACTATACCCGGCGGATTCGCCTTCCCTGACAGCGTCGTATTTTCACCTTGGCAGGGCATTCGCTGCTCTTGGCCAAAACGATAAAGCCGTCGATAATTTGCGGATAGCGCTGGATTCGAGCACAAAAACAGAGAGCTTGTCCCCAGCCGATTTGGCCGAAGCTCAACGTATCCTTACGGAATTGTCGGAAAAGAAAAACCGTGCTTCACTTGCCGATGGACAAAGAACTAAACAGGAATGATTCGATGCCTGGGGCGCCCGCAGATTTTTTGCTGGATGAGCGGCAGTGGCTGTATATTAAAAATCGCTACTATATGACCGCCAGAGAGCTTCAGATAGCCCGACTCGTTTGTAATGGCTTTAATAACAACGGAATTGCGGAATTTTTGAATATAAAATACAGCACCGTAAAGGTTCATATGAGAAATATTTACAGGAGGGTTCGAGTCAGCAGCAAAATGTCCCTGCTTTTAAAATTTGTCGAAGATATAAACGCCCTTTATGTAGCGCCCGAAACCATTCTCTCCCTCCCTGTTCCTATGCTGGAAAGTATTTCACAGACGAGTTCTGATATTTCATATAAATTGCCCATAAAAAATGGGGCCTAAAGGCTTATCTGTGTTGATTGATGATGTATAGGGGAAATCCCGGTTTAATTTAACTTGAAGGAGGTGTAAAATGGATATTTTAGAAACTACGATGCGAGAATTGGGAGGGTATCTTCCGAGAATTGTAGGTGCCGTTGTTGTGCTTGTTCTGGGCTGGATACTGGCCTGGGCAATCTCCGCAGTTGTTTCCGGCGGTCTTCGTCGAATCAATCTGGATGAGCACATGGAGCGGGGCATCGGCGGCAGTTACAGAACAGAGTTTTGGATTACACGGGGGGTTTTCTGGCTGATAATGCTGCTCGTTGTCATCGCCTTTTTCTCCGTGCTTAAATTACTGCCGGTTTCTGAGTCCCTGCGAGGAGTGCTGGATAAAGTGTTGGCATTTCTGCCGAGACTTCTTGCAGCGGTGATATTATTTCTGGTTGCCCTTGCTATTGCCAGCGCACTGAAGTTTGTGGTCATTAAAACTCTCCAGATGGCAAGGTTTGATGAGCGAGTCGGCTATAAGGCCGCTGCCGGCATCGAAGAATACAAAATTTTGCCGTCGAAGGCCCTGGCAGGCAGTGTCTACTGGCTGATATTTTTACTTTTTCTGCCGTCTATCTTCAGCGCCCTTGCGATGGAAGGCACTCTCAGACCGGTAGAGGAAATGGTGGCGAAAATTGTGGCCTTTTTGTCTAATATTTTCGCGGCGGCACTTATTCTGTTTGTCGGCTGGCTGCTGGCACGAATACTTTACCAACTGGTGACCAACATTCTGGAAACCGCGGGTATAGGCCGCTTCACTGAAAAAGTAGGCCTCTCGCAGGTTATGAAGTCGTTTAGCTTATCGAAACTTTTGGGGCTGGTGGTATACATACTGGTTTTAATACCCATCGTGATAGCGGCGCTTAATGCGATTCAACTGGAAGGGGTAACCAGGCCGGCAAGTATGATGCTCGAAAAAATATTGAGCGCTGTCCCTGTCATTTTTGCTGCGATTGTGGTTGTAGCTATTGCCTATGTGGTTGGCCGGCTGCTTGGACGATTGGCGGCTAATCTTCTCGAAACCGTCAATTTCAATGCTTTACCTGCCAAACTTGGATTAGGAAATGCAACTGCGGAGGCCGGCTGGACGCCGTCGGAGATTGTCGGATACCTCATTGTGGTGGCGGTTGTGCTTTTTGCATTGGTATCGGCATTCAACCTGCTGGGTTTTGACGGCTTGGCACAACTGATTAGTGACTTGCTTTTGTTTTTGGGGCATATTCTGGTGGGGCTTGTGATATTCGGTTTCGGCTTATATTTTGCAGCCCTTGCGGCAAACATTATCAGTTCCAGACAAATTACCCAGGCACAGTTGCTGGCCGCGGTTGCCAGAATTGCCATACTGCTGCTGGCAGGGGCTATGGCATTGAGACAAATGGGGCTTGCCAATGAAATTATTAACATCGCATTCGGTTTGCTGCTTGGTGCGGTGGCTGTCGCTGCTGCCATAGCCTTCGGCGTAGGCGGACGGGATATGGCGGCACACAAACTCGATGAATGGGCAAAACCAACCGAACCAAAAAGGCATTAATAATAAGCACACCTTTGCTGAATTTCTACCACCTTCGGATTACTCCTGCGATTGTATGTGGGTTTTCTGCGGGACGTTATTCTTGAAAAAAATTTTCTTTTAAAACGAAAATTTTTATTTTTTTTCTTGATTGGTGAGCATAGGTTATGTATATTTATCCTTGTACATAAAGGGGGTTTCACTGTAGCACATTGAATTATATATCGTTCCAAAACTGTTTAGTAGAATTATTAAGGTTAATTAAAAAGGGGGTTAAAAATGAAAACAAAACTTTTTGCATCGTTGTTTGTCTGCTGTCTCATCGCCACGGTGTCCCTGGCAAATCTGACTACTATGCAGGTGACTACAAAAGGCAGAATAGGAGGCCTGACCAATGGCGGTGAGCTTACTGTCGAAACAAAGAATATTCCTGGTTATGCGGATGGTTCTTCGTTTAAGACATTCTGCTTGGAGCGAAATGAGAGCATACGCCCCAAAAATGTAACTTATGATGTTGTTATCAACACGGCGGCTGTAAGAGGCGGTGTTGGGGGAGGAAACCCCGACCCGCTTGACCCGATGACTGCTTATTTGTATTACCACTATGCCAACGATGACCTTGCCAACTGGACGGGCGATAATAAATCAGTCAGAGGCCTCCAATCCGCGATATGGTATATCGAAAATGAGCAACGTTCTCTGCCTCGTGGTAAAGCGACGCTTTTTTACATGGATGCATATCGCGCTGTCTATGGTGACCCGGCCGGCGGCATCAAACCAATCTGGTCCGGCATCGGGGACATCCGTGTGTTGAATCTGTATGTAAAAGGGCATAGCGGCGACAATTTGTACGCCAGGCAGGATATGTTGATTTGTGGCATTCGCTACATTCCTGCTCCAGGCTCTATTCTGCTCGGTTCTCTTGGCGTCGGTCTTGTCGGCTGGCTGCGTAGACGAAGGATGCTTTAGAACCAGGATACTTAAAGGAATATTTGCCTCGAGCCAACCTGGGGGATGTTGAAAAGGAAGGCGATATGCCGGCGTAGACTTAAAGAGGCTTGTGGGGGGATTATTATAAGCTAAATAACTTTAATATCCCGCACACATAAGGCTTTAATTCAAGCCCGCCTCCTTAAGTTACTCACGGATGGGGAAAAATACGCTGGATATCTTTCAACGTCCCTCAGGGAAATTTTGTGACCGGTTCGGGTTTCGGTTTATTTTTCCGACAGGCTGGCGACCCGCCAGCTTCCTATGCTATCCCACCAGATTGGAATATAGTCAACGATGTTTTTGTTTCCGTATCTTTGAGCGCATATTTCCATAGTCATAGAGTGAAGCTGTCTCATACAATTTAGCCCGCCCATTTGCCACGCCTTTATTCCTATATCCACCATTTTGGCTTCCTGCTGTTCGATATTTTCACCGCCGGCCAGCAAGGCCGCAAGCTGCTCGGCAATTGGCCGCAGGATTTCCTCCCTTCGCTCCTGTTCAAGTTTCTCTGTGATTTCCAAATCTGCAAGTAATTGCCTTTTTTCTGCCTGGGCTTTTTCATATCCGGCTTTGGCCTCAGCAAGACGCGCCCGGCGATGCCTGCGGCTTGAAGGCAACAGCATTTCTATCACTCCGGCGGCAGGGTCGACGATTATCCACACCAAAAAAGTTGCCCATAACGTGCCGCTTATGCTTACCAGCAAAAAATGGGTTATTTTTTTGACTCCTATCGCCCCGAAAACACCGGCTAATGTGCCGAGAAATGGACTTATGTTGTAGAAGAACGAATAGTAAACAGAGTTGGTTAAAGGATGTTCCTCTTTTATCTGCTGGCTTCGTGAAACGCCCTTAAAAATGGCAAACAAATATAAACTGACCAGCAGAAAAACTATTAACGCCGAATACCCGGACAGTGAAAATATCGTCCACCAGCGAAAGCCGGCCTGGCGCAAAGCAAGGATAAATATGCACGCTGCGCTTAAAACAAACCAGGCCGTGCTTGCAAAATGAACCAGTCTCAGCATGTTTGTCCGGTTCATAACCATAACCATTTTTTCAAATTTGCCGTATTATGGCGCTCTTACCGGTGTCCCCTCAACAATATTTACCGTTGCAAAAGCCCGGCCAATCGGTCTTACGAATTCTTCTACCTTCATTGCGATTCCGGCCAATACCGTTGGCGGCACGTAAATTATATCGCCCTCCTGCAAAAGAACGTTCTTGGTTGTGTCCCCGTGCGCCGACATCCTGTCAAAATTCAGCTCGAATATGCTTGGCCTGATGCTTGGGTCCGCTGAAGGCCTGATTACCTGTACCCGGTCCAGCCACGCCAGAACCGTCGGACGGGACTCCGCCAGTGCCGTTAACGCCGTATCACGACCGGTTGCTTCTTTGGGACCCGGAAAATACACCTCTCCCAGAACGTAATAAACCCTGCTGCGAAACACCATTATACGCACGTCGATTGGATTGTCGCCCGTAAGGGCATACAACTGAATGGCCTTTGCCTGGATAATCGCTGCCAGCTCCTTGGGCGTTTTCCCCGCCGCCTGAACCTCGCCTATCACCTCAAAACTTACCTTCCCGTCCGGCCGAATCTGCTGCCGCTGAAGATTTATCTCAGGAACCTTTGAGCAGTGTATCTCGACCTCATCAGGCGGCTGCAGAACATAATTTTCAGCAGTAACATCGACCTGAACCGGCTTTGTAAAAGCCTCGATGTCTTTTGGATTGGACGAAAAACAACCCGTCAGCCCAACTGTCAGCACGGCCACCAGCAATAACAGCCTTTCGCTTCGCATCTTGAACCCCCTTTCTTAAATTGTAAGTAATATTTCCCCATATCCGTTAATTAACGGTAGTAGGGCAAATATAAAAGATTTAAGGTATTTGGTCAAACATTTTTTTGTTTTTATGATAATAAATTTTTGCCGGAAATTTCGCATAAAAGGCCGGATTAGAGAAAAAGTTAAGGTATTGATACAGAAAGAGATATTGATATTTTATTTTACTTATGAAATAATACCCGCCTTATGAAAACCGAAACGAGAAGATTGTTAGTTGCGTTAATTTTTAGCGTTTGTCTTACCAGTTTTGCCGAAGCAGACCTGGCTAAGAAGATTGACGGCATTATAGGCAAATCTTCACAGGCTAAGGTCTGGTTCTCAATTCGTATCTTAAAGGCTGATACCGGCGAAACGGTGTATGCCCACGATGCGAATAATGCGATGGTGCCGGCTTCCAATATGAAGGTCATTATCACGGCGGCGGCATTAAAATACCTCGGCCCGGATTATAAATACAAGACAAAGGTCGGGCTTTGCGGCGATTCGCTGGTGGTAATAGGGAGCGGAGACCCGCTGTTGGGCGACGAAAATACCGATACCAAATACGGCAGAAAAGCCGGCTGGATATTTGAGGATATAGCGGCAGTATTAAAAAAGAACGGTATTGCGAATATCGGCGATATTATCGTCGATGCCGGCATATTTGATAATCAGCGTGTGAATTCCAACTGGCCTAAAGAGCAACTGAATTTCTGGTATGCCTGCGAAGTAAGTGGTTTGAATTTTAACGACAATTGCGTCAAGATAACCGCGAAAATTGTTGACGGCAAGGCTGTTGTCGAGATTGAGCCGCAGACCGGCTTTTTGGATATTACCAATAAGGTGGTGCCGGTGCAGGGCGGCAAAAGCACGGTGGGTTCTTATCGCCAGCCGGAGCCGAACAAGATTGTGGTTTACGGAAAGTGCAGGGAAAAGGCCGGGCCGTTTGATGTGGCGATAGAACAGCCGGCGATGTTTTTTGCGACCCTGCTGAGTGAGAATCTGGGCAGGGCGGGGATAAAAGTGAACGGCAGACCTGTAGAGAAGCCGATAGACCCGAACTGCAATTTTAAGATGCTTGCCGAGTATAGCACGCCGTTGACTGATTGTCTGGGGCGGGCCAATAAAAACAGTCTGGGTCTGGCGGCGGAAGGGATGCTTAAAACTATTGCCGCAAATGCCAGGGCGGACAAAAAGAACGGCAGTTGGGCGGAAGGCCGGCAGGTTATTTCGCAGTATCTTTTGTCGCTCGGCATTGATAAAGGCGAGTTTAATATCGATGACGGCAGTGGGCTGAGCAGGGAAAACCGGCTCAGTGCAAAAGCTTTAACGGCTGTGCTGCTCGATGTTTACAGGGGCAAGAACTGGCAGCTTTATAAGGATTGCCTGGCGGAGGGCGGAGTGGAAGGCACGATAGGGCGGTATTTTAAGGAGGAGA
>Ga0315276_10000200_pt1 | contig 49617 bp, 52 predicted proteins | sample YL17G05_0_MG_FD_204542 | JGI IMG/M metagenome (GOLD analysis project Ga0315276, IMG submission 204542) | Sediment microbial communities from Yellowstone Lake, YNP, Wyoming, USA - YL17G05_0 | ecosystem: Environmental > Aquatic > Freshwater > Lake > Sediment | place: USA: Wyoming | collected...
CAAGGCCGAAGCGGTAACGCGGGGCACAACGAAGCCCGCGGCCAAGCGGGCGGGGCCATTGATAATCGATCACGGGGTCAGGGACTGAAAATAACTACGAAGATCATCCCAAAACCCACCCCATTTTTCTGTTTCTCCTAATTGCCCTATGCTAGCATAGGGCAAACGCAACTCGACGCTCAACTTAGGGCCGCAGAGCCGAAAGTTCGATTTTGCTGACGCAAAAGGAAACTTTTTCTATCCTCCCTTGTATTGACTCACCCTATATGGCATGAAATTCGCGCCAGGAAAAAGTTTCTGCCAATCTTTTCCGCGACTGCTACGTAACATTTTTAGTTTTTGAGCAACGGGAAAGCTCAAAAACTAAAAATAGGCAGCCGCCAATTTCTACAAGGAGACGCCGTATGCTCAAATATTTCCTCTACGCCCGCAAATCCACCGACTCTGAAGACAGACAGATCCTCTCGATTGAAGCGCAACTCACTGAATTGCGGGAACTCGCCCGGCGAGAGAATCTGTCTGTAATAGCTGAACTGTTTGAAGCGCGCACTGCCAAGGAGCCAGGCCGTCAGGTGTTTAATGATATCGTAAGGCGCATAGAACATGGAGAAGCCAACGCCTTACTGGCGTGGCATCCTGACCGCCTGGCCCGGAACTCTATGGACGGCGGGAAGATCATTTATTTGACGGATACCGGCAAGCTGGTGGATTTGCGGTTTCCGACATATAGATTCGATAATACGGCGCAGGGCAAGTTTATGCTTTCGATAATCTTCGGCCAGTCCAAGTATTTTGTGGATAATCTTTCTGAGAATGTGAAGCGGGGATTTAGACAAAAACTTCGCCGCGGCGAATATCCGGGATTTGCTCCGCTGGGCTATAAAAATAATACACTTAATCACACCGTGGAACTTGTGCCGGAAATCGCGGCGAAGATCAAGGAGCTTTACGAATTATACGCGACTGGCCGCTACTCTGTTTCAGCGCTGAAGAAATTGGCGGCTGCCGCCGGCTTGGCCAGCCGACGAAAGCATTTGCCGTTGAGTATTTCCAACGTCGAACGCATTCTCAAGAATCCTTTTTATTATGGCGCTTTTGAGTTCGGAGGTGAACTGCACGAAAGCACGCATCCGCCGATAATCACCAAGGAATTATTTGATAAGGCGCAAGCGGCTTTTAAGCTGCACAGCAAACCGCGCATAAACGGCCCGCACTATCATGTTTTTAGGGGGTTCATCACTTGCGGCGATTGCGGATGTGCGATAACTTCGGAAATCCAGAAGCAACGATATATTTATTACCGCTGCACTAAGAAACGAGGTGTTTGCAGCACGCCGTTTATGCGCGAGGATGCGCTCGTTAAGCAAATTAACGAGGCGGCAAATGCCGTGGCGATTAGCGATGAGTTGCGAAAGTATTTAATGAGTAGAATAGACGAAGAGGACTCAACTTTACTCAGCCCCTCGCCCTTTCTCGCCACCGACAACCGCATTGCGGAAATTGACGCCAAGCTTAAGAAACTCCTGGACGCTTACCTTAATCAGCTTATCAGCGAGGAAGAATTTAAAGCGAAGAAATCTGAATTATTGAATGAAAAAATTGCGCTTAAGGAGAATTTAGCGAAGGCGACTGCTGGGAGGGGTAAAGTATGGCTCGAACTGGCTCGGGACTTCGTATCCACCGCAGGCCAAGCCGGTTACATAGCAGAAGGAGCAACGCTGGAAGAAAAACGCGACTTCCTAAAAAAGATTGGCTCGAACTTTCGGCTCTGCGGCCCTAAGTTGAGCGTCGAGTTGCGTTTGCCCTATGCTAGCATAGGGCAATTAGGAGAAACAGAAAAATGGGGTCCCACTCGTATTAGCCGAGGGGAAACCTCTCTGAATTTGTTAGCCTAATTATATGCGCAATACCTCAATATATCAAGAATATTCTAGCTTTAGAGAGGCCATTTCCTCGCGTAATTTGTCCGTTTTGTCCGGTCTTTTTTGTCTCGGAATCGCCTATCTCTTTTGACGTTAAAGAGTTGAACGTTGTCTGGTTCGATTTACCGGACAATGGTTTAATTGTGAAGCCATTCCTCGATCTTTTTTCGTATTTTATCTCTTACTACCCTTGTTTTCTCCAAGCGTTCTTCCGGGGTACCTTGAAAACTGGAAGGATCATCAAACCCCCAATGAAGCCGCTCGCCTTTACCAGGAAACATAGGACATGCACCTGATTGCGATTCATCACAGACGGTAATGACGTAATCGTATTGCTTGCCCTGCTTGTAAAAGTCAAAAACGCTTTTGGTCTTATTCTGCGAGATATCAATTCCGACTTCCTTCATAACCTCAACAACTATAGGATTCAGCTTGCCCGGCTCAAGTCCGGCGCTTTCAACTTCGAACTTATCACCGGCCAGTTGCTTCAAAAAAGCCTCTGCCATTTGAGAGCGCGCTGAATTATGCACACATATAAATAAAACCCGTTTTTTATTCATTAACCGTCCCATTCAAATTGCTAATCGACCTCGTTGAAAAAGGACAACAAGGCCCTGACTTTCCCCGATTAAGTGAAGACAAAAAGCCAAGCACTATTAACCCGGCCGCAATCAAGATGTATTTAACCCACGTTTTCATGTTTAAACCAATGTCGTGTTCTATTAGCAAAATTAACCAGGCTCAGCATTATCGGCACTTCGGTCAGCACACCCACCACAGTAGCAAGCGCCGCTCCGCTCTTTAGCCCAAAAAGAGAAATTGCCACAGCTACGGATAACTCAAAAAAGTTGCTTGCCCCGATCATTGCAGCAGGAGAAGCAATATTATGAGGTAAACGCCATTTCTTAGACCAAAAATACCCTATAAAAAAAATGACATACGTCTGGATTATCAAAGGAACGGCTATTAACAATATATGGAGGGGATTCCCGAGTATTATATTCCCCTGAAAAGCAAAAAGAATAACCAAAGTCAATAATAAGCCTAAGACTGTAACCGGCTTGAGCGCTTTTAAAAATACGTTTTCAAACCAATCCGCTCCTTTCATTTTTAGCAGATATACCCTGGAAATATATCCGCCTGCAAGGGGGATAACAACAAAGAAGATGGTGGAATAGATCAAAGTATCGTAGGGCACCGTAATTTGATTCACCCCGAGAAGAAACTTTACAATCGGGACAAAAGCCACTAATATGACCAGATCATTAACCGCCACCTGAACCAGGGTATAGGCAGGATCGCCTTTGGTTAAATAGCTCCAGACAAAAACCATGGCAGTACAAGGCGCGGCCCCCAAGAGTATGGCGCCTGCGATATATTCTTTGGCTAAAGCAGGGCTTATAAAAGCAGCGAATATGTATTTGAAGAATATCGCGGCAAATACCGCCATGGTAAACGGCTTGATCAGCCAATTCACAACTAAGGTTACCACTAAACCCTTGGGTTTCTTCCCCGCCCTTACAATACTAGAGAAATCAATCTGCACCATCATAGGATAAATCATCAGCCAGATAAGGATTGCAACCGGAATATTTACCTGAGATACTTCCAGTTTGCTTAAGAAATTTACTCCTGCAGGAAATATTTTCCCGATGATCACACCAACAACGATGCAAAGGATAACCCAGAAAGAAAGATACCTCTCGAAAAACGGAAGTTTTACGCTGCTATTGGTTTCAGACATATATACCCCTTATTCTTTACAAGCAAATTCAGATCAGCTTATTTTCTGATCACGCGTATGTTCTTAACCGCTTGCGGCAGTACTTCTAAACAATAATCTATATCCAGATCCATAGTCTGCGTTCCCAAGCTGAAACGCACCGCCTCCGCCGCGGACTGTGCAGAAAAACCCAGCGCCAGCAACACATGGGAAGGTTCGAAGCTCCCTGACGTACACGCAGATCCCGCTGAACAGGCAATTCCCATAGTGTCCAATTGAAAAACCAGGGCTTCCGCGTCAACTCCGGCGATAGATATGTTTATATTATTAGGCAACCGCTGCACCGGATGGCCGTTCAGTGTTACCCCGTCAATCCGCTTCATAATGCCGGAAATAAATCTATCCCGCAATAGTATCTCTCTGTTAGATTCCTTGATTATTTTCTGACTTCTCAATTCGACTGCTTTTGCCATGCCGACAATTCCCGCAACATTATGGGTGGAAGCCCGCAAACCGCGTTCCTGCCCCCCTCCGCGCAAAAAAGGTTCCAGTAAAGTTCCGTTGCGCACATACAGGCCGCCGACGCCTTTGGGCCCGAAAAATTTATGAGCCGAGAAACTAAGCAAATCAATCCCAAGCCCACACACCGCAAAAGCAAGATGACAAAATGTCTGCACAGCATCAGTATGAACGTATACCCCGTGCTTATGCGCGACCTCAGCTATATCCTTTATAGGTTCAATTGTGCCAATCTCATTATTCGCGTGCATAATCGACACGAGAATCGTTTCCGGGGTAATCGCTTTCTCAACATCATGGGGATCGACTAAACCGTTATGATCAACCGGCACCAGCGTAACTCGAAACCCCTGTTTCTCCAAAAATTTAAGCGGCTCAAGGACGGAGTGATGCTCAATTGAAGAAGCTATTATATGATTCCCTTTTTCCTTTAAAGCGTAGGCTACGCCGAGTATCGCGAAATTATTACTTTCCGTTCCTCCACCGGTAAAAATAATTTCCTCGGGACTGGAAGCCAAATATTCGGCAACCTTACCGCGAGCCGCTTCAAGCGCAACCCTGGCTTTACGCCCAATATGATGAGGACTGGAGGCATTGCCGTAAATATCAGTAAAATACGGAGCCATTGCCTCAACGACTTCAGGGGCAACCGGTGTTGTCGCGGCATAATCAAGATACACGCTTTTTTCCATAAATCTAAATCCCGAGAGCCTCAGTTAATTCCTGCATTATGAGCTTATTTTGCGCGAAAGATGACTCATTGATCAAAGGGCGGCAGTTATTTAGTTTCTGATCGCCTTGCAGCATTTTAACCGCGAAGGCTAAACAGGTCATTTCTCCGCATGCTTTACAATTAGTCTTGGGAAGCCAGCCGTAAATCTGAAGGGCAGTTACTTTCACTTTTTCGTCGAAGTTAGGCTTAATATCTGACCTTTGTTCATAAGTCTTGTTTATCAAAGCCTTGATCTCATCCAAAATACGCCATGCGTCAATAATATCATCTGCCTTGGCGATAGTAATCTTCATATTGTAGAGGTTGATGAGACGGCGCTCTTTCGCATAGGTCAATGTTGAAGCGCCCTTATTATATGAGGCGCCTTTAATAACAGCGTTTATATACGGCAGAATTTCTGTAATGTCTCTGTCAAAATATCCGATGAGCCTTATCTTTTTCTCATCAGCCATGCAAGGCGCCACATAGCACAAAGTAATGCTCTTTAAGAACTCTCCGCCTGACTCCGGGGCTTTATAATCTTTGGCTCTCTTAAAAAAATCATCTTCGTAATCACGATACAGAAATGGATAATGCCCGCTAACCAACACATTCTCATCAATGATAGCGCGACACACTTGCCGGGTGCGATCTTCAGGCACTGCTACTGCCAAAGTAGATATATGCTTAAAATCCTCTCCTTGAGAAACTAACACCCTCTGGGCTTTTAGCCCTTCATCTTGATTAGGAAACACAATTATCTCGTACTGTTTATCTTTTGCTATGTCCAATCTGCCACCTTTAAAATATCTTCAAAATATAGATTCCGGTGTAATACAATCCCACAAGGATAAAAATGACGCCGGTTATTCTGCGAATATAATTCTCGGCTTTCGTGATCCGATTAAACCAATGGCTCAATGAAGTCATGCCAAGCGCGATCGCCACCGCAAATATCAATACGGGAAGCCCTGTTCCCACTCCGTAGACAAGCGTCAACCAAGTCCCCGCCTTGCTATTAAGCGCCAGCGGGATAAGACTGCCGAAAAACAACGCCGCGGAAACCGGACATAGCGCGAGCGCAAAGACAACGCCTAAAAGAAAAGCTCCGGGAGCTCCTGCTTCAACAAGCCTGTTATGATGTTTGTGAGAAAGAGATAAACCAGGCAGATTTATTTTAACTATTTCCAGTAAAATCAGTCCAGTGATTATCAAAAGCGGCCCGAGTGCTTGCGACATGTATTTCTGCAAGAACTGCGCTACCTGGGGAATGCTTAAAATCGAATTAATAACAATAAACCCAAGCCCCGCGTAAGAAACCATCCTGCCCGCCGTATAAGCAACACCCGAAAGCAAAACCAACAACGGATGAGTTGCTTTCTTGGACAGAAATGATATGGCAGCGATATTCGTAGCCAGTGGGCACGGGCTGATCGAGGTCATGATCCCCAGCCATAACGCCGAACCAAAGGCAAACAAGATCTCCATTACTGCACTTCTTTCAGGAATTCGGCGACTTCCACAACTACATACTCGCTGAACTTCTGTTGATTCCGGACATACTCCCAGATTTTATCAAGATTCTTCCACTTTATCTGCTTGCCGTCTTTAAATAAAACCAGAACCAGCGACTTGGTATAGATCTGATAGTCATTGACAAAATGCTCGTTGCCGCGATCCTCCACATTAACCGCCTTAAATTCAAGTTTACCTGAAGCAAGCGCATCCTTAAAGCCTGCCTCGATAGCTTCTTTAGAATATTTTTCCAACATAGTGCATGTATAGCAGCGGAATGTTCCGTGAAGGTAATACGCGATAACCTTTCCCTCGGGTTTGTTCGCTGCGGCACATGCCGAAAAACTAGTGCTAACTACCGCAACAGCCGCCAGAAGCGCTACGATTATCTTTTTCAACTTTTCCTCCAGTGATTGTAGACAATGCTTTATCAATAGATTCATCGTCAATTATGGTTTTCCCTTTCTCAAACCCCATATCTTTGAGGTTAAAAGAAATCGGCTTAAAACCCGCGTGCTCAAGTGTTTTCCTCGAGCAAGCGACCGCACAACCGTCAATACTAATAAGCTTTTTCCCCGCCTTCGCGGACTCGATCATCCCGGGAACATGCGCGCCGATACCGGCAAGACAAAACATCTTAGCCTGCCCGCATTTTGCCATCTTACGCGCGACACGGTCTGATAGTTCGCCAACATCCGCAGCTCCTGAACAAGGAAACACCAAAACGCCCGCTTCCTGACACATGCATTTATTTTCCGCCATCCCTGCCCCCCCTTATTTGGAAAGAATCTTTTTAATTTCATCTTTAGACAAAACCTTACCAGCCGACACAACAGTTCCATCAACCGCCAGAGCGGGCGTCATCATCACCCCATAGTCAGTGATCTTATTGATGTCCGTCACCTTGGCTATTTCAGCCTGTATATTCAACTCTTTGACCGCCGCTTCCGCGTTAGTGGTAAGCAGTTTGCACTTCGGACAGCCGACTCCCAATATCTCGATCTTCATCCTTCACCTCTTATTGTGAACAGCATTTATTATTTTTTTTCTCCTCAGCCCGCTTTTCCTTTTCATCAGTCACTTCTTCGATTTTCATACAGCAACACGGGGATTTCTTCGGCTCAAATAACTTCAAAAATTTTGAGAACTTCCCTTTCTTCTTTTCTTCCGCCATAGGTTGCCTCCTTATATTATATTAACCAAAAATCCCGCTAATACCGCCGTCAAGAACACTACAAATATAAAAATCACCACTAAACGAGTCTTAAAAATACTCGCGAGCATGCTCATTTCGGGGATACTCATTCCAGCCCCGCCTATTATCAAAGCAACCACCGCTCCCATATTCATGCCTTTCTGGGTCAAAGCCAATCCGATAGGAATAACTGTCTCCGCTCGAACATACAAAGGAATGCCAATGATTGCGGCCACAGGAATAGCAAACGGATTATTGGGACCAGCTATACGGACAACAAAATCATTGGGGACGTATCCATAAATAAGAGCACCTATGGCGACACCGGCGACAAGATACAAAAGCACGCTGCTGAAATCAGCCCAAGCTCCCCCAAAAGCACGTTTCAATTTTTTGCGAAATGTCGTAAGTTTTTCGCGTTCTTGATGCCCGCCGCTAATACGGACATTCTTAACATACTTCGCTAAGCCTAGCGACTCTAATATCGCTCCGGAAATCATCGCCGCGATAAATGTCACTGCTCCATATATCACGCAAATCTTCCAGCCGAGCAAAGTAAAAAACATGCCGAGAATGATCGGGTTCAATAAAGGAGACGCTAAAACAAACGACATGGTGGCGCCAAAAGGAACATTGGCTCGCAACAATCCAACCGTCATAGGAATTGTTGAACAAGAACAAAACGGCGTGACCGCCCCCATCCCGGCGCCAAGAAAGTTACCAAGCCATCCTTTATGAGAAAGCCAGCGTCGAATCTTCTCATCAGACACATACTCAAATATTAATCCTACCAGTGTGCTGATAGCCAAAAAAAGCAGGGTTAATTCGGCAAAAATGATAAAGAAAAAACGCAGTGAATCTAAAAAAGTATTCATTATCTCCTATATCCTTTCCCTCTTCATTTTTGATGCGTTATCCCTGTCAATTTGTTTCTTGATCACATCTTTGACGAAATCCAACGCCCCTTCTTTATCGCGATCAAGCACGATCTGCTCCATCTTAAGTAAGTCATCTTCGGCAAGACTAACAAGTTTCTTTATCTCCATATCCTACTCCTTAACGAGTGGCACTCCTTTACACGAATCACATTCAACCTGCAGAGTTACGTGCGTAATGGCAAAATGCTCTTTAAGCGTTTCTTCTACTTGTTTTACCAAAAGGCAGGTTTCACTGACCAGCATATCGCGCGATACATTGATATGCGCTTCAAAATGGATATCCCGTTCGGTTACCGCCCATAGATGAGCATGATGAAGGTCTTTTACTCCGACAATACCTTCTATCCGCCCTTGGATTTCCCTTAAGTTGATTCCTTTCGGAACATGCTGCATAAGAATGTGCGTGCTTTCTTCAATGATCTTATATCCTTCTTTCAGGACATAAATACCGATAAGAATTGTCAAGGCCGGATCGATCCAGTATGCCTTGGATATGAAAATCGCGCAGGCACCGATGATCACCGCTACAGAAGAAAGAAAATCGGAGAAAAGATGCACATAGGCGGCTCTGACGTTTAGATCCTCATGCGCGTGCGCTTTAAGCAGAAACACTGAAATAATGTTCGCGATCAAGCCAACCGAAGCGACAGACAACATCAATACGCTGTTTATAGGCTGCGGATGAGCAAATCTGGCAATAGCCTCTTTAAAAAGGAATATCGAAACCACTACCAGCGCGCAGGCGTTAAAGAGGGCTGCCAGGATCTCAGCGCGTTTATAGCCAAAGGTTTGAGCTTCAGTGTTTTTACGCTTAGCAAGCCGCACCGCAAAAAAACTGATCACTAAAGCCACTGTATCGCTTAAATTATGCAGCGCGTCAGAGATCAGCGAAAGGCTGCCAGAGAATATTCCGCCGATAATCTGCGCTACCGTAGTGGCAAGATTAAGCCCTGCGGATATGATCAGCCGGCTTTCTTTATTATTCTCTTTATACATGTGCATGTTTTTCTGTTTACTTAACTATCACCCCAAAAAGCATACCGCTAATAGTTGCCATGACCACAACTAAAGCCACATATACGACCGTTTTCTTAGTGCCAATGATCCCGCGTATAACCAACATGCTTGGCAAACTTAAAGCAGGCCCTGCCAAAAGAAGCGCCAAGGCAGGCCCTTTGCCCATCCCAGAATTCATCAATCCCTGCAATATGGGCACTTCAGTAAGCGTGGCAAAATACATGAATGCCGCAACAATAGACGAAAAGAAATTAGCCCAGAGAGAATTACCCCCCACAAGCATGACAACAAATCTCGAAGGGATAACACCTTCGTGCCCTACCCTGCCTAGAAGAAATCCGGAGATCATAACGCCGCCGAGCAAAAGTGGCAAGATCTGCAAAGCAAATGCCCAGGTAGTTTGCGTCCAGTCTTTCAATTCTTCTTTTTTGAACCATTTGACAAGCATTGCCGCCAGACTTACTAAAGACACGCCAGTGATCCACCATTTATACTGATAAATGAGCGACCAAATACCATGATCCCCTTCAAGAGGTTTGCCCCAATTAGCAAACACAAGTACCGCGATCATAGAAGCAAAATACAGAACAGTCTGGCCTAATGAACGCGTTTCTTTCACTTCGCCTACATTAAAATCACCGCATTCCTGGCGGCTGCACTCTTCCTTATAAAAGATCAGATGCATCAATAACCCGATCACAACACTGAAAACCACAGCACCGATAGCTCTGGCCAAGCCCAGTTGCCAACCCAGGATGCGCGCCGTCAGGATGATCGCCAAAACATTGATCGCAGGACCGGAATAAAGAAAAGCCGTAGCAGGACCTAAACCCGCGCCGCGTTTATAAATCCCCGAAAAAAGCGGCAAGACCGTACAGGAGCAAACCGCCAGGATCGTGCCAGAGACCGAAGCCACGCTGTAGGAAAGAAATTTATTCGCCTTGGCTCCAAAATATTTCATCACCGAAGCCTGGCTGACAAATACCGAGATAGCACCGGCAATAAAGAACGCCGGAACCAGGCACAAAAGCACATGCTCCCGAGCGTACCATTTTACCAAAGCCAGCGCTTCAAATATCGCATTGCTAAAACGCATATTCTCCACTGGCAGAAAAAAACATGCCAAAAATGCCGCCAAAATATAAAGGAACTTCTTCCACTCTTTCATCGATCCCTCCTTAATTAATTTACTTACAGCACGACTTAGTGCGGTCTAACTTTAAAGCTTTTTCAAGATCGCTTTTGATCATTGGATCAGCATTAAGCCAGCCATGGAGATGCCTCATCAAATGTTTGCCGTAACCAGTACAGGATTTATCAATAAAATAGTTGGTCCAGAAACTCTGCTGCTCATCGCTTATCAATCCTACAGATTTAAGTTTCTTCAAATGGCGTGAAGCACTGGGCTGGGTTATCCCTAAAACAGCAGCCAGCTCGCAAACGCAGAATTTATTCGATTCCAAAAGCTTCAGAATCCTGAGCCTGTTCTTATCTCCCAATATTTTTAGGACTTTGGTCAATCGCTCCATCCCTCTCCCCTGGAACTATATATCATTAATACTATTCTTCTATTTCTTAACTCTTCCTATGATTTGGCAACAGCCACCTTCAATTCGAATTGCCTTAATATTAACCAGACCGTCAGCGATCTTTTTCTGGGCCGAAGTTAAAATCCGCGAGAAGGTCGGCCTTGAAACCTTAATCAGCTTTGCGGCATCAACCTGTTTTAATCCTTCAAGACAAGCAAGCCGCACCGCTTCAAGTTCATCAAGCGTCAGGCACACGCTTTCAACTTTACTTAACGGCTTACACAGCGGTTTGAAACATCGTTCGCCAGGAACGCATTTGACCCATCGAGTTTTCTTTGGACGCATAAACACCTCTTTGTTGTTATGAACATATGCTCATAACAAGTTTATCACATCTATTTAACCTGTCAATAATATTTTAGTTTGGGAAGAATGACATTGAGGTGAGCCTTAAAAGGACGGGCAGTAATATTCGACAAGGGACAGCCTCTCTAAACACAGCTATTGGCATTAAATAGCGGTCATTAAATAAGAGAGGAATTCGGCTATTTTGGCGATTAAGCGGCGCTATTCAGAGAGGCTTTCTAAACAGCTTGAGGTGCGTATACAATCGAAATGCAGCCAATAAACGCGATGCCCTAACTCCTAAGGACGTCGCCAGATAAAAAGGCCTATGATCCATATTCAGATCATAGGCCTTAAACTCTCCAATACTACGAGGAGAAGGATATGACTGGGGTCCCGAACAGAGCCCGAACTTCCCATAGGTCTCGCCCCGGACACAATTGACTGCCCCCCCACTCCTTACTTCACCAGCTTAATTTCCCGTTGAATACCGCTTCCCTGCCGAGACTTTCCTCGATGCGTATAAGCTGGTTATATTTCGCTACTCGCTCCGATCTTGCAGGAGCACCGGTCTTAATCTGACCGCACCCGGTTGCTACTACTATATCCGCCAAAAAGGCATCCTCGGTCTCGCCGGAACGATGGGAAAACATGCACGTATATCCCTTTTCCTTTGCAAGACTGACCGTTTGTAAAGTTTCGGTCACAGTACCTATTTGATTCAACTTTATAAGTACCGAATTCGCGATCCCCTGCTTGATGCCTTCAGCAAGTATCTTTGCATTGGTAACAAAAATATCATCTCCGACCAGTTGGATCTTGCCTCCAAGCTGTCGGGTAAGCATCTTCCAACCATCCCAATCATTTTCAGCCAAACCATCCTCGATCGAGATAATAGGATACTTTGACACTAGTTCCTCATAGTAGCTCACCATCATTTCGGACGACATCTTTTTGTTGTCCGCTTTCAAGAAATACTTTCCATCTTGATAAAACTCACTAGCTGCGGGATCTAAAGCTATAGAGATATCCTTACCTGGCTTATACCCGGCCTTTTCAATACCAGCGATGATTAACTCGATCGCTTCTTCATTAGAAGACAAATCTGGCGCAAACCCACCTTCATCACCAACCGCGGTATGCTGCCCTTTGGCCTTCAAAACCGCCTTCAGGCTGTGATACGTTTCAACAGCATACCTGAATGCCTCGCGAAACGACGGGGCGCCGCACGGTGTAATCATGAACTCTTGGATATCAACATTATTATCTGCATGTTTCCCGCCGTTTAAGATATTCAAGAACGGCAAAGGCAGCCGATGAGCACTCGTTCCGCCAAGGTATTTGAAAATCGGCAATCCACCATCCTGCGCGGCAGCCTTGGTGACCGCCATGGATACCCCTAAGATAGCATTGGCGCCGAGTCTGCCTTTATTGTCAGTGCCATCCAACTCAATCATCAATGTATCGATCTCTTCCTGCTGTTGTGGATCTTTTCCAATAAGTGCAGGCGCGATAACCTTATTGACATTCTCCACAGCTTTAAGAACACCCTTGCCCAAAAGCCTTTTTTTGTCGCCATCCCTCAGCTCAACCGCTTCCCTGGTGCCTGTAGAAGCGCCTGAAGGCACCGCTGCACGCCCTGTAATACCGTTATCCAGGATAACATCAACCTCTACAGTAGGATTACCTCTTGAATCAAAAATTTCCCGACCCTTAACCGCTTTAATCTTACCCATGCAAGACTCCTTTTTTATCCTGCCTTGAATCAGCTATGACGATACTTTATTACCCTGACCTTTTCAAGGGTAATTAATCCTTCCTGCACAACTTCATCAAGAAAAGGCAATATAGTATTTAGTTTTTCTTCAATATCGACAAGTTCAATAATAATCGGCAAATCCTCAGACAACCGTAACAGCTTAGCAGTATGCATCCTGCTATCAGCACCAAAACCCATTATTCCACGGATAACAGTGGCTCCAGCAAGATTAAGCTCGCGCGCCTTAATAACGATCTGTTCGTACAGAGCTTTACCTTTATAGTGATCTGTTTCACCGATAAATATTCTTAAAAGCATGCCCTCTTCGGGAAGTCTCATTATGCCGCTCCTTTCATATGTACCATAAGTAATCTGGCTAATGAAAACCCAACAAAAACTAAAACAATACCTATCAGATTTGACACAATCACGTTGATAAACGCTATTTTGAATTCACCGTCTCTAATTAAGTTAAAACCCTCAAGAGCAAAGGTTGAGAATGTCGTGAATCCCCCTAAAATACCGATAAAAACAAACATTCTCACCGTAGGAGAAAGCGCAGATCTTTCAAAGAGCCCCCATAAAAAACCGATAACTAAGGAACCGCTCAGGTTTACCACAAGCGTACTAATGGGGAAAACACCATTTGAGAACTTGTAGTCGAGACTGGAAACAATATAACGCAACCCCGTTCCAATAGCACCGCCTAGGGCAATAAACAAAAACCTCAACATGACTTATTCCTCCTTTCTTAGGGTAGGAGTTATCAGCCTGTTGAGGCGGTTAAAGGCGAACTCCATCGCCTTTATTTAATTTTTATTATTATAACACGCTTTCAAGAATTCTTGTTTTGTTTTCTCTTGGGGAAGGAAGATCCGACTCCCGCAAGGACGCCCAGAAATACGGCGCGGCAGAAAGACTCTCTGTATACAGCATAAAGAAATAAATAAGGCTGTGTATCGGAATAATCACAGCCTTTAAATACTTCTATTACGCAAGGAGAACGATGTTAACGCACTTTCATTTAGCGCTTTCTACCCAAGTTGGGAAATTTTTGTAACCCTCGTCACTTGTCCAGTCATGACATGGAACCCAACTAGATAAATTAAATCCCTTGCCCCAATGTTGTCTATCAAAATTAACTGTTTTAGGTGGCAGATCGTTATAAATTTTCCAGTCTGTCCCATCGTGTTCATAGTAAGTAAGCGTTCGACCATCCGCACTAACCACAAAACCTAAATAAGAGAAAGGATTTGACCCTTGAAGAAATGTCTGCTGATTTTTATCACGAATACTGTTGATGTGAACACCGAACAATAAATTATCTCTATCGTAGCTTTTCAATATCTCATATCTAACCCAACGCCTTTGCCAAGTTCCTGTTCCGATTAAAATGCACGTGACAGAAGTATTTTCAAGTTCTGTATTGATCAATTTCTTTACTGCTGCAGCCCCATGTAACTCTGCATCTTCCCAAATAGACGCGTCAAAAAATCCGACCCCTTCGATGTCTCTCTTGATTACGTCGTGATTCCTAACGACATTCGCGCGAAATGTCTTCACGTCTTCGTAATCGAACCCAAAATATACTCTTCGTGCTGCAGTTCTCATCTTATTAAAAACATAACAAACCACATGACTCCGACCAATGAAAGATAAAAACACAAAAGGGTTATTGAAAACATCGAGCACACCCAACTGTTTCGTACTTTTGCTCTAAACGCTGATGTATCCATTGAAAAATGAATATCTTTCTCAGCAAGTTCCCTCACATGGTCATACAAACTGCGAAACAGTCTTTCTTGAGAAAGGAAATACCCATCCAAAATCCAAAAAATAATAATTGGAAAATAAGCAATAAGAATATATGCGCGATTCGTGTCTTTAGCCGATAAAGCAAAAAGAGCCGCCACTAGTGTAATCGCCCATCCTTTCAATAAAAATGAATTACCTGCCATCCTATTGATAACTGCCTGAATAAACTCTAAATGTTTTAGCTTATTTTCCATCTTAACCTCGTCTATCTGACTGGATGCTCAACCAGTTCTTTGCCCTCTATCCATTGCCTAAATATAACGTACTTACTAGCGGTTTCATGAATCCATAATGTGTCTTTGTTATCCTTATCACTTCTTCCTTTAGTAACATAAGGATAAAGTCCTAGGTATTCTTGCTCAACATAGCTGTCCGACCCAGTTGGTTGCTCTGTAAGCGGTAAAATAGCAACTCGATTCTTGAACGCATCAAAATAACCAAGCTCCCAAGGCATCCATATTGACTTTGGCGAATTCACTGAAGTAACAAAGAATAAACACTTACATTGTTGAAGACGCTTACGAAGTAAAGCAGCATTTTCTTTGGTGACCTTAGATCTGTCTAATTCTTGATCATTAATCCAATCTACATAAGCAGAATACCCCATACCTTCTACAGCTTGTTTTAACTGTTTTATCAAATTTCCATCATCATAACTATGAGCTAAAAAGATATCGAAAGTTTGTCCTTCGGCACTCTTTTTGAAAGCCCCCGTTTCAAAAACCTGCACTCTTAATAATTCGGCTTTACTAAATAGCGCCATTTTATATCTTCCCCTTTTACATGCTTCTTTACCCTATTATTCTCAGCTTCCCTTATTTCTCCTTCAGGGTCGTAATCGCTCAGAGGTAAAGCATAGCTTTATAGGGACACTCGCCAAAGGAACATCCTTTAAAAAATTATCAATTATAAGGTTTCTATTTTTCAAAAATCAGAAGCAACCGATTAAAAAAGGCAACCCCTATCTTTTAGGAACTGCCTTAAATTTCATTATGTGAATCTCATTTACCACCTCTTTGTAATAAGCTTATTCTATACCGTCTCCTCCCCACTGTAAATCCTTTTTTTGAGTCGTCTTATCTTATTCGCGAGAGGTGAACCCCATGAGGCGGCCCAGAAATAGTTTGCGGTAGAAAGACTCTCTGTATACCGAAAAACGCCTATGATCAATATTCCAATCATAAGCGAATACTATAAATTTACTTTTTGTTTGTTGAGGTATTTTGCTCTTCTGGGAGGGGTTTTAAAACTATTGTTACTCTATTAAATAACGATCCGAAAGTACATACTATCATAGCTGTTCCATTTTTAAGCTTTTCATAATCATAATTAAAAGGGTTCTTAAGCAGGAACATCGCCGTTTTTCCAGGATTTATATAGTCTATCTTCGGATAGAACGAAATGTCATATTTTTCTAATTTAAACGTCTTGCCATCTTTATCCATTAGTTCAAAATCATCCGAGAAATAGTTGGTATCTATGGGTTTTTTTGTATTATTTGTCACTGAAATAACAAGACCAGAACAATCAACCTCAGCCCACGCATATATATCAGGATTCATCGTCCGATCATTTTTGTTGGATCTAATTTCTCCCACAGAATATGAAATTATCTTAAAATCTTTGGCATTTTGAACGCTATTCATGCTTATTCCGTAAAATTTATTCTTTATTTCTCCGGTTGCACAACCACCTAAAACTAAACCTAATAATAGTACGCTGATTAGTTTAATGTGCCTCACCCTTATCCTCCTTTTCGATTGATAGACATTAAAAAATAAGCTATAAAAGCAAGAACAATTAAAGAAAATCCCAGAATAAGCGTATTGTCCGATAGCCACTTCATTTTCTCCCCAAACGTCATCTCTTCCCACTTCTTCTCTGCCATACAATCCACCTAATTTCTTACTATTTATTTTTTGTAGACTATCGTCTGTAGAGTTTTAGTCTGTATGCGTTATTATAACTCTATGACTGACAAAGGCAAGGTTAATATGTTCGAGGAAGAGTTTGGGTTAGCTGTTAGAAGACGGCGCCACAAGTTAGACTTATCTCAGGAGGATTTTGCGGATAAAGCCGACATTCACCGCACCTACGTCAGCTCGATTGAGCTTGGGAAGGTAGACGTAGGGATAGGTACTGCCTATAAAGTAGCTGCTGCCTTAGGCCTGCCATTGAGCACTCTCATAAAAGAAGCGGAAAGGAACACCTAACCCCTTCCCGCTTCACAATAAACTAAATCAATAGTCATTAGGATCTGGCACAAAGCGATCCTTTCTTTCTCTGTATACCTGTGGAAAGTTTGTGTATCTTACATCCGGCACGCCACTCAGCACATCGCTTTTTTTGGTATAACCCGGAAAGGCTTGTGGACACTCACCGAACCTGGAAGGCGCGTTCATACAGGCCTGCACTGCCATTTGTAAGGCATCCAGACCATCATCGAACCTCCCTTTAGGGAAATGCTTCATTTCTTCGAGCAAAGGATACTGTTTTCTTGAAAACAGTATATCGCCGCATTTTATCGTAGGCTGTAGCGTCTGAATTCGTGTAATTTTATGCTGCGAAGACCTTACCTCGTAGATATTAAGTGGCAATCCTTCCTCATTAGCGCGCTTTTGTAGCTCCATAGCCATTGCCTCTTGAGCCTGATTCACTTCAAATGCAAAAGCACTATAATTACGCTGCCTGTGACGCATCAGGATATCTTCGTATATTTTATCCGGTAGCCTTTTGGCAATGTCGGCATCAATAAGATACATTTTAGTATCACCAAAGACTTTTACGAGCGTAATAATCCCTGAGCGGTCTCCACGTATGCCTTCTTTGCCCATGCTCGGGTCGCAGGCGCCAAAAAACTCAATCATATTGCCTGACGAACTTAAGAACTCCAGCAATTCCTCTTCAGTTTTATATAAATCTTCCCAATAACGGATGTCTTCGGGTGAAAATAAACAATCTCTACGGTTAACCGGATCATTCTGCATTTCCGCATCGAAGCTAAAAGATCCCTCCTCTTCACGTTGAAGCATGAGGTCGTGGTAGTTCTTGCGCGCAGGCCAGAGAACTTTTGTGCCTTTAAGCATCTCTTTTTTGTTATCTTTAAAGAAACACTCTGAGGCGTCTTTACCATCCTTACTTTTATAGAACTCTTTACGGTTTAAGATCCCCCTCCACTGATTCCAAAGGTCAATGCGCTCAGGTTCAGATATGATTGAGCGATATATTCGTTTTTCCCAACCGGGATATTCGGTATCACCGGTAAACTTGGCAAGTAGAGAGTCATAGTGATGAATAGTACCAATAAAAATGATGTTTGTAATGTTGGTCCCGGCCTTTAATACGGACTTTGTAAGCCAGTCTTCAAGCTTATTAATATTCTCCGGATTCTGGATAGGCTCACTCGTCTCGATGTCATCAAGAATGATAAGCGACGGCCTATCCTTTTTATTACGCCTACCGCGCATCTCTTGATCGGTTCCAAGAGCCGTAACTTTTACATTATTGGGCGTTAATATCTCTCCCTCTTTCCAGGGAGACGGCTTGGGTTTAATCTGCCGATCGCAGGCCTCAGGAAAGTCCTGAAGCAAGCGCTCATTACTCTCCAGCTCATGCTTTACATCGCGCAGGAACCCTATCGCCTGGTCTTTACTATTCGAGATTACTACGATATAGCTTTCAAGCCTGTAGCATATACAGTAGATGACATATTCAAGGCTTACGATCGTGCTTTTAGCACTGTCCCTCGGTGCCGCTATGGCAAGTTTCGAGCGTCTTTTTGTAGTCATCTTCTCAAGAAGACCACTTAACTCCTTATGAAACTCAGCATCAGGAGATTCGTGGTATGCTTTGAAATAATACTTCCTGAATTTTAGAAAATCTTTACCTAATAGCCTTCGCGTATCTATAAGCTTTTGGCTTATAAAGTTAATACCTGCTATCTTCTTATTTTCGGGTATCTTCATTTGATGCCTCCTCGATTTTGGTTTCTTCCGAAGACCGTATCTTGTCTAAGACGGTCTTCATTTGAAATAGGTCTTTCTTTATGCCGTCATCGATCTTGCCATTTCCATCCGCCATATTTTCAATATCAATGATCTCTTTGGTAAGTTCATCTAAATCCGATATCTTGCCATCCACATGATGAAATATGTCTCCCACGATTGCCTGGGGCTTTGTTGGGAGGTACCCAAGCGTTTGCATCTTCCCGATAAGCTCTAGGCCTACACGCGCTGCCAGGTATTCTGCCTGCGATTTTTCCGATACGGAGGCGTCTTTTGCCCTGGCAAGGCGCATGAGATAATCACGATGAATTCTGGCATACGTAACCATCTCACCAATAGTTTTTTTAGCTAAGGAAATATCGGGCGTTATGGCGTTTCGCTCACGAATGTCATCAATATCGCGGCGTATGGTTTTTTCGCATGCATCAAATACCTGTGCCATCGATGCCACCGTATATCCCTCACCTAGAAAAACCTCAACACACTGCTGACGCAAGTCCTTACCAATAGTACCTGGATCAAGACTACCATCTTTTATCTGTTGGATCAAAGTCAGAATCGGCTGCTCCTTTTCTTTATTATCTGGCTGCATTCGATTCCTCCTTGGTATATTTCTTGAGTAGCTCCTCCGGAACGTTATCCTTACCCACATAGGCGATATAACGCCTAACTATAGCATCGCAGTAGCAAGGATCGATTTCCATACCCAAGCATGCCCTATTTAACGCTTCAGCGGCTATCAAGGTAGTGCCGGAGCCTAAAAACATATCCAGCACTGTATCCCCTCGCTTTGAGCTATTTCTGATGGCCCTATGCGCAAGGGCGACGGGTTTCTGTGTGGGGTGCGAATATCCTGCGGTATGGTCTCTTTTTATTTGCCAAAGAGTCGACTCGTTTGTCGGGCCATACCAGGTATGTGCGCCATTACCCTCTCTCCATGCGTAGAGGCAAAATTCCGTCTGATTATTATAGTCACCGTATCCTATGGAAAAACTTTCTTTAGCCCAGGTAATGATACATGAAACGTGAAATCCCAATTCGGTCAACATGCTATGCATGGGACCGAACTGCGCATGGCCATTCCAAAGATAACTGGGCGCTCCCGGCGCAAGGTATGGTGTAATATTTTTTAGTATTGATTTTAACCACTCCTCATATTCCGGCTGACTTAAGTTGTCATTATAGATTCTTTCCCAATTACGTGACTTTTTAGGGCGCACATTAGCTACAGGCCGATTCCCACCGTAATAATTTACGTTGTAAGGGGGGTCGCTAAAGATTAGATTAACCTTTGCGTCACCAATTAACCGCTTAATATCTTCTGGGTTGGAAGAATCTTCACAAAGCAAGCGATGACGACCTAAAACAATGAGATCGCCCTTTTGCGTTACGGCTTTACCTGTATTATCAAGCTCTTTATCGAGATCAAAGCCGTCCTCTTTCGCCTCCTCTGCTCTATCCAAGATCTCGCTAATTTCTGGCAAGTCGAATCCGGTGAGACCAATGTCGAAATCCGGCATCTTTTGCAATTCCTCCAGGAGAGCAGCGAGCTTATCTTCATCCCATCTGCCGCTAATCTTATTCAGGGCAAGATTACACGCTTTTTCCTGCTCAATTGAAAAATTGACAACGCTGACTTCGACTTCGGTCACTCCCTGTTCAATTAGGATTTTGAGGCGCTGGTGGCCTGACATGAGGGTTTTGGTGCGTTCGTTCCAGACAAGAGGCTCAACATAGCCAAAGGTGGCTATGCTTTTCCTGAGTTTTTCGTAGTCTGGATCGCCGGGCTGGAGATCTACGCGTGGGTTATATGGTGCGGGATGTATTTCTGAAACTGGTATCTTTCGTATTAACATTTTGCCCTCCTTAGGCTAATTGGTTGAGTTTTTTTTCAATCCCAATCTCAATTAGCCGCTAGAGGGCATAAAAATAGCCTAGCGGGCTTCAATTTTTCATTTACAATCCTGCTAGGCTTAATCTAAAATATTTAATAGGCAAATTACTTTGCTTGCCAATTCTCAATATATCACAAAAATCTAGAAAGTCAATATTTATCCTATTACTTAGAACTTCCCTAATTAGACAACTTTCAATTTCGCAGCTTTTTGATGCCCCAAATCAGTCAACAAGAATATCCTACCATCGCTATCAGATTTTTTAATCCATTCAATTTGCTCTAAATGCTTTAACGCATCCTCAAAACCGAAATATTTCCCACCATTAGTTTCAACTTTAACCTGCTCTCCAATAAACTTTGAAACACAAATCTGGCCTTTAGAGTCCTGAAGAATTTCAGATAACAGTACTTTTATCTTTTCGTTTACAACAGAAACAGAGCCTTCAATTACTGCTAAACTTGCTCCCGGAGCACCAGCAATACGAGTCTCAGGAATCGTTCTTCGTTCCTTGTCTTTAAGCCTATTTACGACCAACTGCAAATGTCCATAAAAATTCTCTTTTAAGTCCCGACAATTTATATATTCATGAATAAGACCGTTTTTCATACACTCTTTTTTATATGCTTCCACTGTTTGATCTTGTTCATTTTTTCTAAATGCATTAGAAATATGCACCAGCATGCTATGACTTTTAGTCACTTTGCCAAAATACCTTAACAACGGCTTGCCAACACTACAATGTAGTTCAATCTCTTCGATAGTACCACTAGCTGCTTTTCCTGTTGGCGAACCAATACGAGTCTTAAAAATGGCCACTAACACATCTGCATGCTTCAACACCATATCATTAATAATCCTTTGACCACGCTTATCTTCCCCCTCACCTAATAAAGGAGCAGAATGCGTTTCCCATCCAAGCGGCATTAGAACAATTCTGCTTTCTTGGGAATTTTTATAATTCCATTCAAAAATAGCTTCTCTTATTGCCTCGCGCTCTTTATTTACATCCGAAGGCGAAGCTATCATAACGTTATAAACTATAGAATCGTATGGCATCCGTGACTACCTTGAATGGAAACGATTTTCTTCTTCAGTCTTATGCTCTTCGATCATCTTCTCTGCCCCGCGCACACATTCATCCAATGCATTTCTAAGTTTTCCTACCGGTGCGATATTTTCCAATTCTTCGAAGCATTGCTTTTTTTCAATAAATACAGGGGGTATTTGCCCAAGAGAAGAACTCCATCCCCCTTCGGGGTATATTTTGCTTCTAAGCAGCTTAATCATTTCGTTCTCAAACCCCAATTCCGCACTTTTGCCTATGCACTCTTTGAATATATTGAGATTCTCTCGGTTTAATGAAAGTCTAAATAAACATTGCAGACATTCAGAAAACCCGTCTTTGTTATAAAAGTTATCTTTCACGTGATTAAAATATGAAACTCCAGAGGCGTCACGTAATGATATAAATTGTTCAAATGCTTTGGAAACACTAAAACTGGTTATTCCTTCATACTTCTTATCCCATTCGATAACCTTTCTTATAGCTAATAAATAATTATCATTTGTCTTTATAAATTTGTCGATGAATCGGATACCATCAAAAGGAATGGCTTCGTATTCTGAATACTTGTTAATTTCCTTTTCTCGTTCCAACCGTGCTTCAATAAAACTTAAAAGTCCATTAATATCGTCAAATAAAAGAACAGCTATTTCAAAATCGTGGTAATCCAACTTACAATTCTTCACAAGCGTTTGATAAAGAACACTGCGAGTCACGTCCAAAAAATCATTAACATATTCTTTTTTCTTGTTATGTAAGATAAATGCGATATGATCAGTCGCTTTCGCCTGAGCTTTAATGCTTAAATGGTTTAATACAATAAGAACAATCTCGGCCATAGACCTAGCTGAAATTTTCTCACCGATAAAACGCATTCTTTCGAGTATAGTCAAATTTAAGTCGTCGATATCTTTTTCTGCTACTGCCCTGATAATGCCGGGCTTATCAAGAGATGGAATATCGTACGAAAGAATATCTATAGCTATTTTGGCTTCATCTGTGGGATTATTTGGAGTCAATAATACCTCATCGATGATGTCTTTTGCCATTTCGGGATATTTCTGAACCAAGTCATATGTAATAGTGTATTTAAAAATCAATGGGATCTTTGCCCACAATTCTTTATTATTTCTTATCTGTTTAAAAGCCTCTGGATTCTGTTTAAACCATGCCCTCAAAAATAATGCGTTGGCAGAAGAAATTGTGACTATTTTCCCTAACTGTTCGAGAAAATTTGTAATATCATCCGAAGAGGGATATTTTTTATTTAAAGATATGGCATCTTTTTCAAAATCATCAATGGTTAGATTCCATTTTCTCTGCATTATGTTATCCACAACCCACGGCCATCTTTCCTTTGTAGGAGCATCTTTTAATTTATCGCGAATGTCACCGGTGATATCCCATCTTGAGGTATAGTATCTAATAATTCGATATTCAGAGTCGTATTTAAACTGGTTAAGAAGCACTAACGACTTCTCATCAGCTACATTCTGATGAGCCCACCAGCTAAATAGCAAATCCTCGTATGAACTTAAGACAAGTGGATCTGTTTCTTTGGTGATAAGATCGTTCTGGCCTATGAAATCAAGCATTTCTTGTCTCTCTTCAATTATTTTCCCCTTCAGCGGGATATCAGATGAGACGCCAGGACCAGAATGACAACGTCCTATATCCTCAGCAACATCAATACCTGCTAAACGTACTTTTGGGCGTACGTCCAATAACATCTCCTTAATTATCTCAATCGTCTTGTTTCGCATCGATAAAACTTCTTCAGTCGCCATTAAAGCACGACTGCCAAATTGCATAGTGTCATAAGTTGAATGCGTCCACTCATGCGCTGAAGCCAGTACTTCCTGTAAAGCAGCTTTTGAAAATTCAACCATTGCATCCGATTCTTTTAATGAGCTTTCCACAATGTTTAAAATCGGCATTATTTTCTTTTTTATGCTGTTCCGCAAGGGAGTTACGGCCTCCCTTACTAAAGTATTCGGCTTATAATTATCGTAAGTACCAAGTTTGACTTTACTTCGCAATCCTTCAATTATATTCACTATTTTTGTTCGTTCACAATTACTATGGATTAACCGGACAACGATAGGGCCAAAAGCATCTGTGTTTAGATCAGGCGTATCAATAAACGCCCAAAGCATATCTAATGCTTTATCAGGTATAAGGTAACAAATCTCTTCGAGGTTTTCTAAAACACGCCTTTTCTCGTAGCTGTCATATTTATCAACGTTACTTATCCAACCGGAAACAATATCCGTCACCATGGGAACCAAACAATCCTTTTCTCCATAATGCAATGTCGCACCTAGGTTGCAAAAAATATTCTTTGAATGCGTGTCTAGCCAATATAGAAAGGCCTCTCTTCGCGAATCTTCACTAAGGCCTTGCATCGTCTCCAGTAGATACATATCTCCAATCATGTCAGGAATAAACCGCAACACAGAACCAATTTCTCGAAGCACGCCTCCTTTGCTAATTTTTTCAAGAATCTTCCTCATGTCTTGCTCAGTGACATTTACTTTTTCGGAAATCTTGGCAATTGTGCGACTATCAGAAGCATTGATCGGCGTAATCAACGCCAATTGAAAAAGCAAATCCTTTACATCAACTTTTTCTGTAGACAAAATCTTACGAGCATCAATCAGTAAAGATTCAAGAATGGCTTGTTTTATTTTTTGGAAATCGTAATCGCTTCGACCTCTTATATTTAATCCAATTTGTACAATAAAGAATGGATTTGGATATTTTTTAACTATCTCATCTTCATCATCAATCTTATCTTTCCGTGCGGCTGCTTTTAACAGTGTTTTAAGTTCGCCTTTTGACCATTCAGGAATAGATGTATAAATGGTTAAATCTCTATACCTGGCAGAATCTATAATTTCTTCTAAACCTGATAGTCCGGCTGTCCTAAGCGTAATTAAAAGCTTTGCATCAATTCCTGATTTAATTACGCAATTCAAAATCTCTTTTACGTCATCTGCACGATCGGCATCATCTAGTATAAAAATATATTTGTGTTTTTCACCTCCGCTATCTCTAACACCGATTTCATCTTGAATAGCATCGCACACATTACGAATGCCATCTCGAATAAACCATATCTCCCTGTCTACTCCAGACTCAGTGGCTTTTTTAGGAAATTGTCTTAAGAAATGACTTTTACCGAAACCTCCAAAAGCATGAAGCACAAATATTCTTTTTTTATCGTCATTGAGAAATGCAATAACTTCATTAATTCGATCTTCAACGCTTTTAATACCTCCTGGAACATCGATATCAGCAAGTTTTTTCTCTACTTCTTTGAAGTATATAGATGCGGGGACAAACAGAGTGATTGCTGGACTATCAAAATAATATGAACGCAAAAAAGGTTCTTGCTCAATTCTCATTAATAGATCATGGCCATGCCAGATCTTAAATGTCTTAACGCGACCTTTGTTTAATGACTCGATTTTAGCAATGTGTTCCTCCCTCAAATCTGCGCACGTCGCTAATCGAAGATGATCAACCTGATTTCTCCTCGCTTTTTCTAATTCTTCCTCTGCCCATTGCGTAAGTGAAGGCATAGCATCATTTAAATTATGCTTAGTGTATTTTGACTGTATGCAATAACGACCTTCCAGCCCTTCTTTTGGATAACGTCCTTCGTATTTACCATCCCAACCGCCATCCTTACCGATATACGGACTAAATGGCACAAAACCAAATACAGAAGGACATTCCAAGAAAAAGAGATGATTTACTAAATTCTGGAAAGTCTTTTCGTTATCAATTTTTGACCAATTTAACATACTACTACTCCTAAGAATCAAACTCGCCGCTGAATCACCGTGGCTTAACCACTTCACGGATATTTTTTTCAAGAAACTTTAATGTGTTTTTATACTTTCCTTCTATCTCTGTGCCCTTATGCTGTTTTGCCATCGCCAAAAGAGCTTTTCGACATCTTTCTTGTCCCTGTGCGGAAGGCGACTCTCCGATTATAAAAGATGGTAACAATCGTTCATGCCTAACAACTTTTTCACTCTCATAGCTCTTTAATGGAACTGGATATTCTGCGTAATTCAGACGTTCATTAGCCGGAAGCCCGACTTTCTTTAATTGACATGAGGCTGTTTCGCACAAAACAAATCCGATCCAATCTTGAGATTCACTGATTTTATACGCCTCAATTAAAGCTTTGCCAAAATACAAACCATGCGCATCATCAGCATACAATTCACCAAATGACATGGCCCCTCGAATTGGGATCTTCTTGCTTATAAGAGAAACAATAAAATAACGAACGAAAGAATCCAGTGCCCTATATGACAGGGCGCTTCCATCAGTCGTATAAAGAATAAACGAATCCGAAAACGTGATTCTTCGAATCAAGTGCCTATCAAATGCATCTCTTTGAAAATTATTAATTGCTTCAGCATAAACATCAAATACTTGCATCCAGTATTCCTTCTCAATAAGTCTCTTAGAGCCCATAATATCCAAACAAACAACCCAGCGCTCAGCCAAATTATTATAGTTAATAGCTACTTCCTGCAAAGCTTTCTTGGGGAGTGCATCATGCTGCATAAACGACTTAAATTCTTCTACGGTCAACCCCATCCATTCTCTAACATTTTCACCCATTCCATCATTCCCCTGCTGACAGGCCAACTTGAAAGCTCCTCGCGCCTCGTCTTCATTTTTGAAATGGCCATATTTATACCAGTATGACACTGAAGACACTTCATGCATCCCGGGGCCAACAGCTAGTTTTCGCCTTACATCGCGCTGGTTCATAAAACTCCTTTTTCAATCAAAATATCTCTGCATCAGCGCGTTAAACTGATTGTCCAATTCCGATGCGCTCTTAACCAACAATGTCTTGAGACGCTCCACCTGTTGGAACGTTCTGCTAAACTGCTCTTGCATATCAATTGGTGGCAGAATGATCTTATACTCAGCTAATGCTTCCCGGTTAATTTTAGGGATACTTGTACGCGAAGAATGCTTATCTGCATATTGCAAGAAATCCTTACTGCGCAAAATAAAAGTCAAAAATTCCCGTGTAAGCTTCCTCTTTGGCTTTAAGGGATAAATATCCGCACTACAAATCCCTTTGAAATCAGTTAGAACAACTTTATTAAGATAAGGACGAATCTTCGAATATAGAATGTCTCCTTCGTCAAACAAATATTTTCCGCTCTTTGCCCCCACTTCCTTCGCAGTCTTAAGTCCAAGCAATCGCCCAGTGTTTGACTCAATATTATCTCCACCAACACATATCATTCCAGCATATATAGATTCTCTAGGATCAACCTGCCCGGACTTAACATCAATTTCTTCACCTAATTTTCCGACACCCCATTCCCTACTGACAAACATCTCGGAAAACGTGGCGCGGAGGAAATCGTCAAGGAGCTTAAGAGACTGCGTGCGCTTTTGGCGAATGTTTTCTGCTCGGTCCAAAACTTCAACAATCCGCCTTTGTTCCTCTAATGGCACATCTAGTAATACGATATCGGTCAAATTTCCGAGCTTAATATATTTTATTACCCCACCAATAGCCAGATTTCTAAGTTTCTCGAGATAATTATTCAGCAAATAATATAGAAACCTGGTGTCCAACACCTCTTTCTTTGCAACCTCGACGACATAGGTGCGTTGATAGGCCTCAAATTTTCCTTTATAATATTTTACATTCAAATCACCGTTCCCAGCTACCAAGACGCACTCACAATCAAAACTATACGCATTAATCCGAGTAGGCTCTTGAGCACAAGTAAAGAACGGATACTGCCCATTTAAATCCTGAGCATTAACATCTAACTTGCCAGTCTGAACCTTTGCAACATCGCCTAATATCATCACAGAAGTCCTTTTAACTCTTCCAAGCTTTTGGATATGTCATCGTTAATCTGTTCTATATTCTCAAGAATCGCTTTCGAACTTTCATACTCTGTAGCTTGATAGTGCACCTCTTTATACCGATTGACATTGAGTTCATACCCATTCTCAATAATTTCTTTCAGTGGAACAAAAAAGTGCTTCACCTTACGATCATCGTTTTTATTCTTGTTCCGCGCCTTCCACTCCTTTACGATGTCAGGCAAGTCATTGACCTCAATTTTGTCACGCTTGTCATCCAGCGAATAGCCGTCCGCCTGCATGCCATAAAACCAAACCTTCTCCGTCTTGCCACCCTTCACAAAGATCAAGATAGCGGTGCTAACCCCAGCATACGGCTTAAATACGCCGCTAGGCATAGACACCACGCCTTGCAATTCACACTTCTCAATTAACATCTTACGAAGGTCTTTATGTGCTGTACTTGAACCAAAGAGAACACCATCAGGCACTATCACAGCCGCACGACCACCGATCCGAAGCGAGTTAATGATTCTGTTCACAAACAAAAGCTCGGTCTTGGTTGTCTTAAGCGCAAAGCCTTCGTTAATATCACCGGCGTCAATACTGCCCTTGAACGGCGGATTGGCAAGAATCACATCGTACTTGTCGTCTTCGTTGAAGTTCTTAGAAAGCGTGTCCCTGCGGTCAATGTTAGGATTGGAAATCCCATGCAGGGTAAGATTCATGAGTCCAATACGAACCATCGTTGAGTCAAAATCATATCCGTAGAAAGTCTTCTCCTTGAGTTGCTTCCACAGGCGTTCATCCGTGATCTTATCACCCAGAGTACCTCTCGTGAAGCCATTCTCATCCATAAATAACTGCTCTTTGCTGGTGTGCTGAGTCAGGATGTGCTGATACGCGCCTAACAGAAATCCACCTGTACCACACGCCGGATCGCAGATCGACTCGGGCAATTTTGGCGCAACCAACTCGCACATGAGCTGAATAATATGACGCGGGGTTCTAAACTGTCCGTTCTTCCCCGCTTGAGCAATCTCTGCAAGCAAGAATTCGTACATGTCGCCCTGCGTGTCATGAAACATCTGCCCTGCCTGCATCTGTTTCTCAATGTCTTCATACAAACGGTCAATGATACTCACCGCCTCAACAAGCAAAGACGCTTTCGGAATAATAAACACCGCGTCTTCCATGTGCCGGGTAAAAGCCGTCCCTCTTCCGTTAAGCTGCTTGATGAAGGGGAATATTTTCGTCTGCATATGACGAAGCATCTCTCCGCCTTCCATCTGCTTGAAATGGCTCCAGCGCAAAGTTGCCTTGTCCACCGTCTCGTTTGAATTCGGAATCTTGAACTTACCTTTAAACATAGACTCATACTTGTCGCCGGTAAACTCCGCGTCGCTCTTCTGCTTGGCGTCCAATTCGTCCAACCTGCGCATGAAAAGCAAATAGGAAATCTGCTCAATAGCTGTCAGCGGATTGGAAATACCTCCACTCCAGAACTTATCCCAGAGCTGGTTAATCAACGACTTCATACTTGGCGTTAACATGCTTATCCCCTCTAAGTTGAAACTTTATGTGCCAGACCAATGATCTCATCGATCTCATTGGATTTAAAAATCCCTCGTATTCCCTGCGGATGAATTTGCGTGAACGGCGCGCTGACCAGATCACGCTTCTCAACCGTACCTTTCTGCAAGACGAAAGACTTTAAAGTCATCAGAAACTGAATTTGTATCTGTCCGTAATCATTGTGCGCCCTAATGAATTCATCAAAGACCAATGACACCGTCTCTGTAAACGTCGCTAACGGCTCAATGCATAAAATATGCTTAATAAATTGAATAAAGTGCGCGCTTCTATTGTCATAAACCTCACGGAGAATATACTCAGTGATATTTGGATAATGTTCTTCCAGAATTTTGGCCAGTTCCACGATTTCTTCTTCGGTTAAGTCCTGCCCTGCCGATAGCTTTTGCAGTGCAGAGTTCGTCTTGACCAGCTCTTTAATAAAGTCCTCAACCTTCAAACGATACTGATTCGTTGTCAACCGCTCGTGCTTCGGCCCAAACTCGATATAGTCTTTCTGAATAAGCAAGTCCTGAAGATCGGTTAGCAGAATATTCCGCTTCGCTCTTGGCCCTCTGAACTTCATGAACGGGCCCAAACATTTGACCATCTCATCAAGGTCATCGTCTGTGAAAACCATCCAGAAGTGCTCGCCCATGACCTTTCTGATCAAGACTTCCTGCTCTGCAACGATGTTGACTTCTAAAGGCAACTCGGAGATCGTCTCAATCACACTCTCCTTTAGATTCTCAAACTTTTCATGGTCCTTTAGGATGTGCGCCGTAGCCAAATCAACAATATCGAGCTCAAAGTGCATAGCCTTAAAATCAGCCTCTGACTTAGCGCGCATAATCGGCGCAACGTAAAGACGTAAATATTTAAATTTATCCTCATTCATGTGAAGCCAATAACCCAATTCAAGAACCTCGTCCAGATATTTTCTCCCATCCAAGACCGTGACGCTGTTGGCCGGAAGCGAACGAACGTCATCCAATATCTGCCTCTGTGTCTTCTCGATCAGTACATCGTCTTTAATACTCAAGGCCGCTTCAAGTTTCTTTAACCTTGCATCGAAAAGACGCACAGGCAAAGGCAAACTACCGGTAGGCTCCTTGCCCTTAGGTGTCATCTTGAAATATTCAAAGTTCTTCCAACAGTCCATGATCAGAAACTTCTTTTTCTCAGGACACCACGGTTTAATACTGTCCGGGTCTAATATTCTTGTTCCACGTCCGATCATTTGCCAAAACTTCGTATAGGACAACACAGGTTTTGCAAAGACAAGATTAACGACCTCCCGGATGTCAATACCTGTGTCGAGCATGTCCACGCTAATCGCGATGCGGGGCATGTTCTGATTCTTGAACCGGTCTAGAATCCCGCCCTTACCGTGGACGCCTTTCACATCGGAGATGATGACCTCGGACAGCTGTCCCTTGTACTCCGGATAAAGCGAATTAAAGACATCACACAACCTGAAAGCATGTTTCCTTGAAATCGCGAAGAAGATCGACTTGCCCGGGAGAACGCCATCGGGGTCTTTGATACACTCTTCCATAAACTCACGCACTATAATTGTGTTCGTTCCCTTATTCGTGACTTTCTTCTCAAGCTCAGTACCCTCGAAATTGATTTCTTCAGGGTCTTGACCATCTGCTAAAAGGCGCTTTTTGTCTGCTTGAGCTATCGTTGAGCTATTGATGCCCTCTTGCTGAAACTTGGTCTGAATACCAAAAACTTCAAAGTCGCTCAAATACGGTGGCACATTATTAACCGCCTCTTCGTAGGTATAGGCAAAGGTCGGCAAACCTTCATCGCATTCAAAAAGGTTAAAAGTGTTGTGATCAATATGATCTTTAGGCGTTGCCGTTAGCCCCAGCTGAAGAGCGTCAAAATAATCCAAGATGTTCCTGTAAACGTTATAGATCGACCGATGGCTTTCATCAGCGATCAGAAGATCAAAAAAGTGAGGAGTGAAGGGACAATTCTCCTGCTGAATCAAATTCAACATCGTCGGATAAGTCATCACGTAGACGCGTCTATCAAGAACGAACTCGCGCTCCCCTTCCTTGGGCCAGATAGGGGCGTTAGGCAAATGTTCCTTGAAAGCGTCCAGAGCCTGTTCTTGCAAAGCAATCCTGTCGACCAAAAAAAGAACACGCTGAGCATGGTTCGTTCGCGTCAGGACATCGACCAAGCCCATACACGTTCTTGTTTTTCCTGTCCCCGTGGCCATAACCATGAGAAACTTGCGACGCTTCTTCTCAACAGCTTCAAGAGCGGCCCGAATGGCTTCGATCTGATATGGACGCCCGGCGATCTTAAGGTCAACCAACTGGCTTGAAAGAGGCTTACTGTTATCGCGCAGGAACTGAATGCGCTCAAGGTCAGCACGGGAAGGATATCCTAAAACTTTACGCGGCGGGTATCGCTCGGTATCCCAATAGTGAATGTCATAACCGTTCGTATAAAAAACGAATGGCATCGGAACACCTGTCGTTCGATGGATTTTTTCAGCATAATTACGCGCTTGTTCTTTACCAATTTCAGCATCAACTGAGCTTTTCTTAGCCTCCACAATAGCAAGCGGTTTACCGCCTGACCCTAAAAGCGCATAGTCAGCAAAAAGATAACCTTGATACGGCGTTATAGGTTCCCGCACACTAGTAGGCAAACCCACCCAAATATCGAGCTCCTCTGTCACATGCAAAGGATTCTTAATATCCCAGCCAGACTTAGAGAGCCGCATGTCGATAATTTGTTTTCTTGTCTGCGCTTCGTTTTTAATCATGCTTATTTATCAACCCTTAATAGTCCCTTCCCCCATCATCTTCTGTATTGCTGTTTTCTCAAATCTCCACTGACCACCAAATTTAAATGCCGGGACGCGTTTCTCCCGGCATAATCTTCTGACTGTATAGGGGTGCAATCTTAAGACTTTGGCGACTTCATCTACGGTATATAACTCGATATTTTCTTGCATAACTGCCTCTCCTATTACAATTTGTTACATTATATCACGAGTTAAAGGCTTTGCTAGCTAAAAAGTTATGTGAATATAAGGTCTTATATAACTTGCTATCCAGCGAAACCTATGGCTATATGTGACTGAGGAGATAAAGATCATGAATGAAGCTATTTCTGCCCAAATCGGTAAATTACGCCATGCCCCGTTTAAAGAGCTGAATAAGCGCTATAAAGAGCTGTTTGGCAAAGCTGAAACTGCGAGCCATAAGACATACTTGCTCCGCAGGATCGCTTACAGGCTGCAGGAACTTGAACATGGCGGTTTGTCGCAAATGGCAAAGGATAACCTAAAAACGCTAATTGCGAAATACGAGCCTATCAATAACGCTGCCTTTAGGCCTGCGCCATCGCGGCTAAACGCGTCTAATTCTAAAGACAGGCGCCTGCCTATACCGGGTACTGTCATCAATAAGGAATACAAAGGCTCGCGCTATCAGGTTAAAGTCTTGGAAAATGGCTTTGAATATAGTAGTAAAATTTACACCTCGCTCTCGGCAATCGCTAAGGAGATTACCGGAGCGCATTGGAACGGTTACTTATTCTTTGGCCTATGAAGACCGATAAAGAAATAAAACAAGTTTTGTGCGCTATCTATACGCGCGTCTCAACCTCTGAAGGCTTAGAGCAGGAATTCTCTTCTTTGGATAACCAACGCGAGTCAGCGGAAAGCTACATCCTAAGCCAAAAATCAGAAGGCTGGACCGCTTTGCCTGACTGCTATGATGACGGAGGCTATACAGGTGCAAATACCGAACGCCCTGCCCTTCAGAAGCTCATGGCCGATATTAAAGAGGGCAGAATAAACTGCGTGGTAGTCTATAAGGTCGATAGATTGTCGCGCTCGTTGCTTGATTTTAGCCAATTGCTTGAATTCTTTGACCAGAACAACGTAACGTTCGTCTCGGTTACGCAACATTTTAACACCAATACCTCAATGGGGCGTCTTACCCTAAACATCCTCCTCTCATTCGCGCAGTTTGAACGCGAAATCATCAGCGAACGCACGCGCGATAAGATGGGTGCTGCCAAAAAGAAAGGCAAATGGATTGGAGGTAAGCCGCCTTTGGGCTACGATATTGATAAAGTGAACCACAAACTCGTGATCAATCCTAAAGAAGCAAGAATAGTTAAAGAAATATTTAATCTTTACCTCGAAAAACGCTCGCTTCTTTCGGTTACAATGGCTTTGAATGAAGAAGGCTACACAACTAAGCTTTATACTACGCTCCAAGGCAAGACATACGGTGGCATAAACTTAAAAAGCACGAACATACAGCTAACACTTAAAAATGTCTGTTATATCGGCAAGGTGAGCTACCAAGGGCAGATTTATAACGGAGAACAGGAACGGATTGTTTCTGATGAAGTCTTTAAACAAGCTCACGAAATACTGTCGGATAATCGACGAGAACGCAAGATTGCAGGCACTACCAAAAATATCGGTCTATTAAGCAACCTCTTACACTGTAAAGCCTGCAATTGCTCGATGTACTATGCCTACAGCATGAAAGGTAAATACAAATACCACTATTACTTGTGCATGAATGCCCAAAAGCGCGGATACAAGAACTGTCCTACGCGGCTTGTTAACGCACAGGCACTCGAAAACAAGCTTCTTGAGTGCGTAAGAAAGATTATACCTGATCCAAAACTACAAGGCGACTCATGGAATGCTCTTGCGTTAGAAGATCAAATCAAACTGCTTAAGTTTGTTGTAAAACAGATAAACTATGACGCACGCGACGGACTCCTTGAGATCGTCCTTCAGAATGATAAAAGTTATAAATTCAGCCTGAAGCTTGAAGAATTAAAACATATACCGCCGCACAAAAAGGATATTGAAGTTACCAAAGAACCTCTTATCCGACAAAATCTCATATTCGCTCACCAAATCGCTGATATTATGAAAGAAAAAGATTGCAGCCTGCATCAAATATCAGAATGGGTCGGTATAGCACATCCCAAACTCTGCCAAATCGGGAGCATGATCAATGTCTCGCCTAAGATTCAAGAAGAGATACTCTTCTCTCAAGACAAACGTCTGTATCGAATACCTGAATACAGGCTCCGCGACATCCTCTCCGAAACTGATTGGGACAAACAGCAAGAAACATGGAACGCACTCCTAAAATCATCCGATAAGCAAGCCTAAGCAACAGCCGTCACGAGAGATAAATTTTCGTGACGGCTTCTTTTTACGCTCAAAAAGCGGCCCATATCGACTTAATATAGCCGTTACGGAAACATAGCCGAATCAGAGATAAATCGCGCTATTTTGGAGATTATTTCGGCAGCTTCGGAGAGATTTTACACACTGCTAATGCAGATTGTTTTTCCGTCAAACTCTACTCAAACAATAACGCCCCAAGTCTTTAACCCCCTAGGACATAAAAATAGCGCCGATCCTGTTTAAGAATCAGCGCTATAATCATCAATCCTCTCTCGTAGAGAGGAAAAAAATTGGGGTGGGTAACGAGATTCGAACTCGCGACCGCCTGAGCCACAGTCAGGTGCTCTATCCAGCTGAGCTATACCCACCACAAATCATTCTGTTTGCATGAACTCTGCTGACGTAAGATTTTCTTGAACCGTTGATGTCGAATTGTCTTCTCTTTTAAAAGGTGATCCAACTGCATTTTTTAATTCTCTTCCCACACCGACAGTGCCGTTTATCACAGATCTTGTGATCTCTGCGGCGCTTGATATTGTCCCTCCGATAATCCTACCCGGAAATTTGACCACATCCTCGGGCCTGAAACCGTCGCCTTTTCTTGCGGAATTGATTTTATCCGAAAAGGCTATCTTTATCGCATTGATCCCTAATTCAGGGCTGTCCATTTTAGTCTTATAATTAAAATCCAGCACGATCTTACCCTGGTTTAAATCCTTAAAAATGTCCAGGACAGCGTGAGCTATTTTTTCCGCCCTGGGCTGCTCTTCTTCCTGATTGGGTTTAAATACTGTCTCGGTCAATTCAAGATGGCATGCCGCATTGACGTCATTATTAAAACTTGTGATACTGCTTGAAAAATTAAGTTTTGCTTTTTCAATGCGCGTTTTCTCCAGATCGATCCAGCCTGCATAGTAAGGCGCAAGATAAACTCCGTCTATATCCTCCATCTTTACGTTTGCCTGCATGTTCCTTTTAAACAAATCTATCCAGCCAGCTACCTCTATCCTTCCTTTCTCTTTTATGTTTTCCCAGGGGATCGTCCCTTTTAATTCAAAAGAAGTTATTACGGATTCTGCAAGCGGCAAGTTAAGGTTCTCTATCTTTATAGCCACCTCATTGATCTTAAACCTGAGCTCCTTATCCTTTAAGCTGTAATCTATAAAGTTTAAGACACAATCCTTAGCCAATAAACGCTTTATTCTGATTATGGGGAACTTAAACTCGGCGGCTTCAATACTATTCTCCGACGCAGCTTTTATTTCTGCTACTGTCTTATTCTGCTGCTGCTGTTGTACTGTCTGCGAGATGCCTGCTGACTCAACGTCTTTAACTCTTTTTTCTTCAGGGGCCTCAAGATCCATTGCTGTTTTTACCAATGTAAATTCAGCGCCCTTTATCTTCAACTCAGATAAGATAAGACTGCCCCTTAAGATATCGAAAAGCCCTCCTTTTGCATAAACATCTTTAATCGTAAAAAGATCTTTTACTTCAATATTTTTTACGATGACATCAAAAGGAAGTCTTGTCCTGACGCTGCCGACTGAAACTTCTCTTGCGAACGCCTCTTTAAGTTTTGCCTCTAAGATGGACCTGCCGTTAAAATTAATAAAAATATGGTGGAAGACAAACAAAGACAAAACAGTAAAGACTAAAAGAGCCACAAGTATTTTTATGATTATTTTCATTTTTTACGGACATGCGCCTGGCAGGAATCGAACCTGCTACCCACTGCTTAGAAGGCAGTTGCTCTATCCAAGTGAGCTACAGGCGCAAAATACTATTTGCTGCTATTGGAATCTTTTGTTTCTTCTTCTATTATAAAGATCTCCTGCCTGTCAGTCGCTTTTGCCCAATATTCAAGTGCTTTTTCGCTGTTTCCCTGCTTCGCGTACAGGACTCCCAGGTTAAAATTAGCCTGCTTATATTTCGGGTCTATATCCAGCGCTGACAGAAATGCCGCCTCTGCGCTTTGAAAATCATTTACCTGCGCATATATGACCGCGACATTATTATAAATCTTTTTAAGGTAATCGGAGTCTTTTGAGCCCAATGTGAGCAATGCCTTCTGGTATCCTGACATAGCCTGCATAAAATCGCCCTTCTTCTGGGCAGAAACAGCCTCATTGTAGTAATCAACTCCATATTCACGGAATCTTTCGCCGGCATGACAAAACCCGCAAGATGCGGATAATATCAGGAAAAGGCACAATAATCTTTTAGATATCACAACTGACCCCTTTCTTTAAGTACGCCGGGTTTTGACCGTCAAAAAATTTTTATGTCGGGGCGACAGGACTTGAACCTGTGACCTCTTGCTCCCAAAGCAAGCGCTCTAGCCAAGCTGAGCCACGCCCCGTAAAATACCTTAGTAATTAGCCACTAATTATATCAACTGCTTTTATTTTTCTCAATATATTTCTGGATAATCTTTTTTGATTTTACCAAAGCGCGGGACCTGTGGCTCATACTGTGTTTGACTGAAGGCCCAAGCTGTGCAAATGTCTTTTTAAATCCAGGGATGATAAACAAAGGGTCATAACCAAAACCGAAATGCCCCTTGGTCTTAAAACCTATTAAACCGCCGCATTTACCCTCGGCTACGTCAATAAGCCTTCCTTTGTCAGCTATGGCTACGGCACAGACGTAATGCGCCCTTCTTTTTGATAAAGACAACCCTTCTAATTCTTTTAGAAGTTTTTTGTTGTTTTTTTCGTCGTTTTTATCTTTTCCGCCGAACCTTGCCGAATAGACGCCTGGCCTGCCGCCCAACGCATCAACGCATAGGCCTGAATCTTCTCCCAGAACAAGACTCGCTGTCACCTTTGATATCCTTACGGCTTTCTTGATTGCGTTTTCTTTGAATGTCTTTTTGTTTTCGACTATCCTTGGGCTGCTTGAGAGGTCTGCAAGCGATGTTATCTTGAGGTTTAGATCTTTTAAGATCTCCTTAATCTCCTTTAACTTTTTTTTATTTTTAGTCGCAACGAGTAATTCCATAATCATACCGGAGCCGGGCTATAAAACATCCTTTAACAGGTTTCTCTGCATATCGATCAGATCCTCTATCCCCCGCTTAGCCACGTTAAGCAGTTTATCCATCTGCTGCTTATCAAAAGTCTTTCTCTCTGCTGTCCCCTGAATCTCGATAAATTCGCCCTTTGAGGTCATGACCACGTTCATATCCACATCAGCCCGCGAATCTTCGTCATAAGCCAGGTCAAGAAGTATATCCCCGTTTACGATGCCGACACTTGTGGCTGCGACAAAATCCTTGACCGGAATCTTGTTTATAAGGCCGCCTTTCTTGATTTTATTAAGGCTGTCAACGAGCGCAATAAAACTTCCTGTTATTGAAGCTGTCCTTGTGCCGCCGTCGCCCTGTATGACATCGCAGTCTATCCAGACGGTGCGTTCTCCTAATTTTGACATATCGGTGACGCAGCGCAGAGATCTTCCCACAAGCCTTTGTATCTCAAAAGTCCTGCCCGAATCTTTTCCCCTCTGGATGCGCGTCTGGCAGGAACGCGGGAGCATCCCGTATTCCGCGGTGACCCATCCGTTGCCCGAACCTTTTAAAAACGGCGGCACGGATTCTTCGACTGACGCGGTACAGATGACCTTGGTATTACCGAGTTCTATAAGACAGGACCCTTCAGCATATTTCAGGTAAGAACGGGTGATGTTGACTTTTCTCATCTGGTCCAAAGCCCTGTTGTCGCTTCTTGTCATTAAATGCTCCTTTCGATTTTTAGTCCGTTCAAGCAGAACAAATCTTATTTTTTCCTTCGCCCTTTGCTTTATATAATGCCTGATCCGCAAGTCCCACCAATTCGTCTTTATTCATGCCTTCTCGATAGGTCGCGACTCCTCCGCTCACCGTTACGCGCATGACCTTGCCTGTCTGTCTGTTGAACATATCCTGCTCTTCTACAGACCTGCTTATTTTTTCGGCGACAAACTTTGCGCTTTTTAAAGTCGTAAACGGAAGGATGACGACAAATTCGTCTCCGCCGTAGCGGCAGACGATATCCACCTCGCGCACGTTCATCTTTATGATCCTGGCAACGTGTTTTAAAACGGCATCGCCTTCAAGGTGTCCATAGCTGTCGTTGTAGGTCTTAAAAGAATCCACGTCGAACATCATGATGCTAAGGGCATGCTTGTACCTCTGCGCCCTCATGATTTCGACTTTAAGCTGTTCCTGAAAATACCTGTGATTGGAAATATTGGTAAGGGCATCGGTTACAGCAAGAGACGAAAGCTTTTCGCACAGCCTTATGTTTTCGATCTGTGTCACTGTCTGATGTGCAATAAGGGTCAAATATCTAAGATCGTCCTTTGTAAACACCCTGGTTCCTGCAAGTTTATCGGTAACATTCATGACTCCTATCACATGGCTATCTATTTTAAGAGGAAGCGAAATGAAAGATTTAGTCTTATATCTTGACCTCCTGGAAGTAAGATTAAGCCTGGGATCGGAATCTATATCGCTGACAAGCAGGGTCTCGCCTTCTTGTGCAACCCAGCCGGCTACAAGCTCACCGATCTTTACTCTCAGCGCGACTTTTTCCTTATCCAATCCTTTAGAGCCTCTAAGAACAAGATCCCCTGTCTTTTCATCCACCATCATCAAGGAAGATTTCTCTGCATCAGCTATCTGTAAAACTCTTGAAGTGACAAAATCAGCCAGGTCATCGAGCCCTAAAATGGCTCCTATCTTGTTGTAAGAATCAAGTATAATCTCCAATTTGAATTTTTCCTTTTCAAGCCTAACCAGCAGATCTTTGTTTTTTAATATCAGGCCGTACTTCTCAAGCCCGCGCTTGATTACGAGTTTTAAATGGCCTATGTCAAAAGGCTTTATTATATACTCGTATGCGCCTGCCTTTAACGCTTCTATAGCAGACGATATCGTCGCGTATCCCGTAAAGATTATGAAGCACGTTTCAGGGTATTTTCTCGCGATCAGGCGGATCAGGTCTATTCCCTGGATATCAGGCAATACCAGATCCAGAAGCACCAGGTTAAACTGATGTTTACTTACCTCTTCGATGGCTTCAGAACTTTTATTTACGGTGACCACGGCGTAATTCTCATCCGCAAGGCCGGCCTTTAAATGCTCACAGAGGATCTTGTCGTCGTCTACAATAAGAATTTTTTCTGATTTTTCCATTTTACTGCTCCGTTTTAAAATAAATCATTTATTCAACAGCCGTCAATCGGCAAAATTTCAGGAAATCATGATTGTTTTACCGGCAAACTCACAGTAAAAGTGGTCCCCTCGTTAAGCCCCGAATGAACCTGTATATGGCCTCCATGAGATTCTACTATACTTTTTGAGATGCACAACCCAAGACCCAGGCCCCTGTTTTTAGTCGTAAAGAAAGGGGTAAAAAGATTGTCGAGCGTTTCCTGCGACATGCCAAGTCCTGTGTCTACCACTTTGATCCTTATCAGCCCCTGGTCGTTTTGAGTCACGATATTTATCTTTCCTCCGCCCGGCATAGCGTGTATTGCGTTGGTGACCAGGTTTGAGACCACTTCCCGCATCTGTATGCCGTCTATTTTTAATTTCGGGATATCCGGGGCAAAGTCTTTTATTATTTTGATATTATGATTTCTGAACTGGTCTTTAAGGCCAGGTGAAGACAAGAGGTCCTCGATCAGATAATTCATATCCACTTCGCTCAAGACAAGCTGTTTTGGATGGCTGAATTTTAATACATCCGTCAGAAGCGAATTTGCGTGGTTTAAGGCATCGTCTATCCCTTTCAAAGGCCCTGATAATTGCGGGAAATCCTTTCCTGCCTTGTTTTTCAGATTGTAGGCTGCTGTCTGTATCTCGGCGAATACGTTCCTGAGCTCATGGCTTAAGGCTGCAGCCATCCTTCCCATCGCAGCCATGCGTTCGTATGATAAAAGCTGCTTATGCGCTTCCTCAAGCTCCGCATTGCTCTGGCTTACCCTGCTTTGAAGAGTCATGACGTTTCTTGCACATACATCCAGCTGCTGCCTTGTGGCTTTGAGCTGTGCCATAGTATGGTTGAAAAAATCAGCGAGTTCCTCTATTTCATCCTTAGAATCGATCGAGATCCTGTGGTCATAATCTCCCTGGGCAAAAGCGACTATGCCGTTACGGAGTTTATCTATTGATTTGACTATTTTCTCCCCTTTTAAAATGCCGAAGAACATCGACAGGATGATCGCCAGCAATACTGCCAGGGTAAATATCTTTATCAATTTATTCCTAAGATCAAATACGTCTTTTTCAGGTATGCCTATTCCGAGAATGCCTATTATTTTTTTGGCAGAATTGTAAATCGGAGAATATCCTGCCCGATACCAGTTGCCAGCCACATTCATACGGCCGAAATAAAGCTTGCCCTCTTCTAAAATAATCTTTGATATCTCAGGGCTCAATACGCTGCCCAAGACAGTTTCGCCTTTTCGGACAGGCATATTAGAGCAGATCCTTCTGTTTCTCATAAAGATGGTCGAGACCATATCAGTTGATTTTGAGATATCGCAGATGATTATTTTGTCCTTATTGTTCAGAAGATACCCCGCGCTCATAGAGCCTACGATTATCTCGTTTTTGTTTATTACTGGGAGGCTCGCTCTTATGACCATGCCTTCTGTCTCATCCGCTCCTGAAAGCTTTGCTTTTTGGGCGAGTCCTAATTTCAGCAATTCCTTCTCCGACAGGACTTCGGTAGAAACCGACACCTGACCCCTCAATGCCCTGCTTATAAACCTGTCCGGACCGAGGTCAATACCTTCCAGCTCAAGATTGCACATAGAGACAATGACTTTACCGCCGCTATCGGTGATAACAAAAAAATCAAAATCGTTCTTCTTGACTACTTTGACGAATTCATTCCTTAAAAGGTCAAGCTGGTCTTCTTCCATAAGAGTGAACACTCTTCTGTTAAGATCCCGCACAATGTATTTTAATTCATCGAGTTTTCTCTGGTATATACCCATGGAAATGTCCAGCGAATTTTCTATCCTGTGGCTTGATTCACTGACCGCCATCCTGTCCAGGAAAACGATTGAAATGCAAGCAACCGCAATAAAGGGGAGAAGCGAAGTTATCAAAAGCATCTTTATCAGTTTAAAATGGAGTTTTTTCATTCTTGCTTGTAAACGCCTTTGCCCTTAGAATCTATCCCGACAATAAGCGGAAAATCCACTACTTCCAGCCTGAAAACAGCTTCGGGCCCAAGCTCTCGGTAAGCTGCTGCTTTGGAACTTCTAACGCATCTGCTCAATAAAGCACCACAGCCTGCAAGAGCCAAAAAATACACTGCCTTATTTTTCCTTATAGCAGCTGCAACTTCCTTAGAGCGGCTGCCTTTTCCTATCATAGCCAAAAGCCCTTTGTCAAGAAGACAGGGAGTAAATTCATCCATGCGCCTGCTTGTGGTAGGGCCGCAGGAACCTGTGATCTTTCCCGGAGGAGTCTTTGTCGGACCGCAGTAATAAATAACAGCGCCTTTTAAATCAAAAGGCAATTTTTTATTTTTTTTGAGGGATTGTGCTAATCTCTTATGAGCCTGATCGCGGGCAGTATAAATGGTGCCTGTCAACAGGACTTCATCCCCGGATTTTAAATTTTTAATATCGGACCTCTTAAGGGGAGTCTTTATCTTTTTCATAAGTTCGATATCTACAAAACTTTTGTCGCGCTTCTTAATGCATGACAGCTTATGTTCACAGCAACCGGCAGGCCCGCTATATGCGTGGGATAAGCCTCTATTTTGACAGCCAGGGCTGTTGTACTGCCGCCCAATCCCATCGGCCCGATGTTCAGTTTATTGATCTCTTTTAATATTTCATCCTCTAATTCAGATCCGTGATCCGTAATTTTTCTTAGCAGTGCTTTCTTGGCGAGAAGGCAGGCGTAATCTGCAGTGCCTCCTATACCCACTCCGACAACATAAGGTGGACAGGCATCAGGCCCAGCCTGACTGACCGCATCAACGATGAATTTTTTTATATCGTCTAAGTCTGCGGTCGGATTGAACATCCTAAGCTGAGATTTATTCTCGCAGCCAAAGCCCTTCGGTAAAACAGTTATCTTCAGTTTCTTCCCTTTTACAAGATCAACGTGTATCACTGCCGGGTTATAAACAGAGGCGCCTCTATTAAGAGGATCTTTGATGATGGAGTTTCTTAAAAACCCAAGCCTGTATCCTTTTTCTATGCCTCTATTGATGGCCTTGTTCAAATCTCCTTTGATCTGCAGATCCTGGCCGAGCTCGACAAACACGCACGGCATTCCAGTATCCTGGCAGACAGCCAATTTTTCTTTCTTAGCGATCAGGGCATTGTCGATGATAGACTTTAGAATCTTCTCAGCGCGTTTATTTGTCTCTTTTGCATATGCCTGTTTAAGACCTGCTAAAACGTCTTTTCTTAAATCAAGGTTCGCTTTTATGGACAGGTCTTTTGCAGTTTCTGTAATTTTATTCGCGTTTATGATCCTCATGATTTAAACCTTGTATTCTTTGATGACCGTCGTCGTTATCCCGCCCCTTGGATTGAACACCCCTGTGATCCTTGCCCAGCGTGGTTTTGAGGCGCTGACAAAATCTTCCATGAGTTTGTTCACAAAATGCTCGTGGAATACTCCCACGTTTCTAAAAAAAATCGCGTACATCTTTAAAGACTTCAACTCAATGCAATATTTTCTCGGTGAGTATTCGATTTTGATCGTCGCGAAATCAGGAAGCCCTGTTTTTGGGCAGATACATGTAAATTCCGGGATCTCTATGTTTACAGTATACACTTTATCCGGATACTGGTTTTTCCAGACCTCGATCCCGGGCGTTTTAAGCCTTCTGATATCCTTCTGAAGCCCCTCATAACTGGATCTCTTTTCCACTATTTCACTCCTGCGAGTTTGTGCATCTGGGGTATGATGCGGGCATTAAGATTGTTTTTTAATGCCATTTCCCTAAAAAGGCCTATCTTCGCCTCAAGGCTTATATAATTTTGGCTGCTGTCAGGCTGCAGAACGAAAACAGCCTTTGGATTGATCCTGCGAAGCATGATGATCGCTTTCTTTAGGTCTTCTTCCCTGGTTTCCTCGCAAATGACAGACTTGACAAAGACTTCTTTTTGGGAGGCGATTTTTAAAAAAGCCGCGTGTTGTGCAAGATAATCCAAAAGGCCGGTTGAACTTGCGAGTTTTACGTCCATCGCAACTACGTCCACAAAATCTATGACTTCTGTCAATGCATAAGGCAATGTCCCGTTTGTCTCAAGATAATTTTTATAACCTGCGTTTTTAGTCAGGACCAGGATCTCTTTTAAGAAATCCTTCTGCAAAAGAGGTTCGCCTCCGGTAAAAGAGATCGAATGAAAATCCCTGCCGCAGGAAAGTATCTGCGCTAACAGGATCTGAGGCTGGTATTTTCTATAGGTGTCTATCCTTGTGTCGCAAAACCTGCACTTGAGGTTGCAGCCGTAAAAACGCACGAAGATCTGGCGCTCTCCTGCGTAAATACCTTCTCCCTGAATGCTGGTAAATATCTCTGAGATCTTTCCGGTCATCTTAGCCTTTTAAAGCCGGATCTTTTATCCCGGCTTGCCTAAAACCCTTTGCCCTGAAATAACAGCTGTCGCATTTGCCGCAGGGGCTCTTTCCCCCGACGTAACAGGACCATGTCATTTGAAACGGCGCTCCAAGTTTTTTCCCCAATCTGATTATCTGCGCTTTCGTCTTTTTTATCAAAGGTGCGCAAATCTTTATTTTTTTTCCCTCTACGCCTGCCTTTGTGCCACAGGAAGCTGTCTCTTGGAACGACCTGTAAAATTCCGGGCGGCAGTCAGGATAACCGCTGTAATCTATTGCGTTTGCTCCGATAAATATTGCTTCTGCGCCTATTGTCTCGGCATATGACAAGGCATAACTTAAAAATATAATGTTGCGTCCTGGCACATAAGTAGAAGGTATCGCAGAACCATAAGTTGGTGTTTTAGGCCGTTTCAGGATACCTGTCCTTTCATCCAGAAGGCTTGAGCCTTTCCATGGCAGATTGATCCTTAAGACCTTAAAACCGCAGCCGGCATAGCGGCAAAGCCTTTTTGCAGCTTCGACTTCTTTTTTGTGGCGCTGGTTATAATCAAAGATCAGACACTCAGGGACAAATCCCTTTCTCTTTGCAAAATACAAACACGTTGAAGAATCAAGCCCACCGGAAAGCAGGACCACTGCTTTAGGCATAGATTTCTTTTTTTTATTCCTCATATGTGGCGCAGCTTGTCGTATTTTCCCAGACCGTCACTTCTTTAAGCTCGGGTATATGCTCTTTTATGCTGTCGTAAATATATTTTGCCAGGTTTTCCGAGGTAGGATTTGCTTTTTTAAAAAAAGAAATGCTGTTGAGGTACTTGTGGTCGAGTTTATCCAGCACTCTATTCAAATGCCCCTTAAGGACTTTAAAATCCATGACCATGCCTGTCTTATCAAGCTTTTCTTTAAGAACGACTGCTTCCACTTTCCAGTTGTGTCCGTGCAGTTCCTCGCATTTGCCTTTATAGTGCCTCAGGTTATGAGCGGAGCTGAAACTCGCTTCTACTTTTAGCCTATATGCCATTTGTCACTTTCCTTGCGTTTTTTATTGGCTTACCCAGGAATCTCTGTGCAAGGCCTGTAAACCATTCGGGATTGTCGCTTACATAAAATTTGTGGCTTGCCTTTTTTCCCGTGTTCAAAAGATTTTCCGAGCTTAATATCTTCTTCACCTCTATTGCCACCTGTTTTGCGGAATCTATCAAAGTGACGCGGCTGCCCATTACTTGCCTTATTACGGGCCTAAGCAAAGGATAATGAGTGCATCCGAGTATTACCGTATCGACTTTTGCATCTTTTAGAGGCTTAAGATAATCTTTAGCCACATTTAAGACAACGTCTCCGGAAAGCCAGCCTTCTTCTACAAAAGGAACAAACAAAGGACATGCCAGCGCAGTGACTTTTATCTTAGGGTCCAGATGCTTTATCTGGTCCTCGTATGCCTTGCTTTTTATTGTGCCCCTGGTCCCGATGACCCCGATGCGTTTGTTCTGCGTGGCGTATACCGCTTCCCTGACGCCGGGGCTTATCACTCCGATTATCGGCACTTTAAAATGATGTTTTATCACCGGAAGCGCAAGGCTTGAGACCGTGTTACAGGCAACGCATATTAGTTTTACGTCTTCTTTAAGTAAAAAGAGGATGTTCTCGATGGAGAAACGTATTACTGTTTCTTTGGATTTTATTCCGTAAGGAACGCGCGCGGTATCTCCGAAGTAGATTATGTCTTCGCCGGGCAGCTGGAGTATCAGCTCTTTTACTACTGTGAGGCCTCCCACGCCTGAATCAAAAACACCAATCGGTTTCATAGATCATCTTTCTTAGTTTTTAAGGCTGAAATTCTGTCCGCGGTCAAGCTCAAAGTCGCTCTAGCTCTTTCGCATATTCTCTTATGCCGTCTCTGATACATTCTGCAAGGCGTTTTCTGTGCCCTGTTTCGTAAAGCCGATTTTCCTCGTTTAGATTAGACAGAAAGCCTACTTCGATAAGCACTGCCGGTATGCATGAGCCGCGCAGGACGCAGAAGTTAGCGCCTTTAGCGCCTATGACCCTTGTGTCTAAATTCCTGCCTATTGTCTTACAGATTGTCTTTGATAAAATGACGGATTCGGACTTGTTATAATTGTTGACCATATCCCAGAGGATGGCCTTTAATTCAAGGCTTGAGCTTGCAAAACAGCTTCTGTCAAAATTAAGCTCCTCGTTCCTGGCAGCAGATAATGCGCGCACAGAATCGCTTGATTTCGGAGCTACATAATATACCTCAAAGCCGTTCAGGCCTTTAACGGGATTTGCGTTTGCGTGTATGCTTACGAAAAGGTCTGCCTTGGAATTGTTGGTCATGGTCACGCGTTCGCTTAATTCCACAAACCTGTCTGTGGAACGGGTCATCATAACTTCGATCCCCTGAGCCTCCAATAAACCTTTTAGCATTTTCGCTATGTCTAAAGTCACTTCCTTTTCTTTCAGCCCGGTCCTTCCTGTTGCTCCGGGGTCTTTGCCGCCGTGACCGGCGTCAATGATCACTTTTTTTATTTTATAAAAAGAAGGTTTTACGCTTACGAAAACAGGCACATCTTTAAAAATGTTGTCCAGTATCTGCTGCCTGAACTTATTCGGCACGACGATCGCCCCTGCATAGACATCTACAGGATGGTTGAGCTGTTTCCTGGAGCCGTCGACATAGACCATGCCGTCGCCGACACGCAGCAGTATCAAATGGCCCTGTTTCTTAAGTTCCACTGTCCTTGTCAGGGTGTCATATTCATACCGGATGCCTTTTAAATCGCAGAGGCTGCTCAATGATAAGTAAGTCGCTCCGTCAATAGTGTAAGAAGGCACGCCTGCCTGCTTTGGCACAGTGGCACAGCCGCAAATGCCAAGAAAGAGGCAGAAAAAAATTATTATTATGTATTTTTTATTTTCGCTGATAGTTTTTGTCATTTAGTAATTTTGGTGGAGGTGGGCGGAATCGAACCGCCGTCCTCAAGTTTATGTATAAGAAGCGCTACATGTTTAGTTTATCTTTTTTGGTCTCGCAAACCCAACTCCGATAAACAGGATTTGGGCTTGCCAGCCTCTAAAGGCTCTCGCCTCTTCCGGCTAAAGGCGAACCGGAAAAAGCCAGCCTGTAACAGAACCCTAATCTACCTCCAGGCAGGGCAGGTTAGAGCGTACGCTTATTGAGCGTACTGTAACGCTGGAGTTGCAGAAATAGCTGCAAATTCAAGCGTCTGGATTGAAGTAGCGAATAAATTCGCTGCCTCAGGAGCTTCAGACTGAGAATTTGCTATTCTCTCCGCAGCTTCAATCAGACTTGCGTCTTCTGCGTTTAGTTTTTGCAAGGTGTTTTAAGAGGCCTCCCTGCAACCTCTACATGCTCTTCTTACCGATCAAACTCAAGTCGAGACCTATTCACCCCCCGTTTTAGTCAATGAGCGATTTAAAAAGCCGGCAGCCGGACTTTTTCGAAACGCCTGAAGCGTTCCAAATCAGAAACAGAAACATCTATTGCCCTGTTGTTTTCTGAAAGATCGATAAATGTAAATTTGTCAAAATCTTTATAGTCATAGCCGTCTATCACGTTTTTTACGATTTCAACCATCTCCACTCTCTTTTCATCTGCTGTCATGTCAAAAGGTATTCTATTATATCCTTCTACGAATTTCCGGTATACCCTCCATTCGATCTGTTTTAAGACGAATTCCTTAATCGTCAGATCGTGATAATCGATATGCTTTCCTTCAAAATCATGATAGGCATTTGTGACTGTTTCTCTATAAACGGTCAGACGCCTCAGCGCCTCTCCGGTAAACTCTAAACCCACAGAATATTTTTGAATATCCGGCCAATACATAACATAAAATTCATCTTCAGTAGGTGTTTTTAAACTTACATTGGTGACCACAAGGACAATAAACTTAAACGGCAATAAACTGCGCAATTGGAGGTTCCTAAGCTCACCCAGGAGATTTTGCGTGAGGTAGCTTATCTCGCACGCAGCAAATGTCAACCTTTCTCCGGCAGGCCTTGGCTCAAAGGGATTCTGCGATGGTATATAATAATCCACTTCCAAAGTCCCGTTACCTTCATCTTTGGTTTCAGACAAACCGATCCTTTTGCCGGTAAAGGCAAGATAAAGCCACATTGTCTCGCCCGTTCTTTTTGGGACAACATGCGCCTGATATTTTGTCCTGCAGATATTGACAAACTCAGTCCCGAAATTGTCTCTTGTAATATTTACGGGCGCTGTTTCTTTATGCCTTATCCACAAAAGCACTGTCAGCGCCAGAACCAGGATTCCGATGGCTATAATGTTTACCCTGTTCAAAACTTTCTCCGCAGTTTAAAATCTATTTTTTCTCGCTTGCCCGCGTTTTTCCGAACGACTTAAAGATAGCCTCCATCTGGTCATAATCCAGTTCCTGTTTTTGCAGCAGTTCGGCAGCGAAAGTATCAAGCAACTGCCGTTCCCGTGTCAATGTCTGCTCTACGTCGGCTAAAGAATTTTTAAGTATCTTCTGGATATCTTCATCCATTTTCTTCAGCGTATCATCTGAAATAGGCAGCTTCATCTCGATAAGATCTGAAAAATTCCCCAGCAAACCGCTATCTCCCATGCCCCATTGAAATACCATAGCATGTGCGACCAGAAGCGCCTGTCCGAAATCACTGGAGACACCAGCACCGGTAAAACCGAATTTTAGTTTCTCGGCTACATATCCACCCAAACAACACTTGATGCGGGCAATTGCTTCCTTTTGGTCAAAGGAAAGCGTCTCCTCTGTAATATTCGACCAGCTCACCCCAGCCGAAGATCTTCTGGGAATAATGCTGACTTTAAAAACGTCTCTTTTAGGCTCGAACAAATACGTAATAATAGCGTGTCCAGCTTCGTGATATGCAGTAACTTCCTTTTCCTCCTGAGAAAGTTTTATCCGCTGGCGCAACCCCAGCTCGATCCGTTCAAATGCTTCGGTTATCTCCTGCAGCGAAACTTCGTCTTTCTTGTTTCGCACTGCCAGGATCGCTGATTCATGCGCGATATTGGCGATATCCGCCGGAGAATTACCGACAGTGATCCTTGCAAGCCTGGCGAAATCTACTGAATTCTTGTCAAAAGCGATCTTTGAAAAATAGTATTCGAATAATTTCTGCCGGTCTTCAAGAGTCGGCAGATAAACATAAATTTTTCTGTCAAATCTTCCAGGCCGCAAAAGTGCGGCGTCAAAAAATTTCTCTTTCATGTTTGTAGCGCCGATAACAATAATATTGAATTCCTTATCGGCTGACTTAAGCCCGTCCATCTCCACTAATAATTGATTCAGGGTCTGGTTGTGCTCGCTATGGCCGCCGTGCCCCATATCCTGGGAGCGTTTTGCGCCCAAGGCATCTATTTCATCCAGGAAAAGAATACATCCTCCATGAACCTCTGCCAGTTCTTTTG